>Ga0315282_10000318_pt1 | contig 96229 bp, 94 predicted proteins | sample YL17G07_20_MG_FD_203693 | JGI IMG/M metagenome (GOLD analysis project Ga0315282, IMG submission 203693) | Sediment microbial communities from Yellowstone Lake, YNP, Wyoming, USA - YL17G07_20 | ecosystem: Environmental > Aquatic > Freshwater > Lake > Sediment | place: USA: Wyoming | collected...
CACTGAGGCAACCTGGCCGAAAGCCTTAAATGCCTCCCGCAAGTCCTCCTCTGTGACCTCGAGCGATAGATTACCCACATAGATATTCATAACACACTCCTCCGCCTGCAGTATACAGGGGATCGGGACAACTTGCAAACAGGCGTTGTGAAGCCAGTAATAAGACGCCTACGTTGCTAGGAAATCTCTGTGCCACAAGAAACAAACTCCCCGGTGCGGCGACTGAACAGTCTCGAGGAATGTTACCTAGATATCTGCCGCTACGCCGCGAAGCGCACGGATAAAGGGGATGGGTATACCCTTGACGATATGGTATAATCACAGTGGCAAAAGGACAAAGCGGACGTAGAGACAGGCTTGGTCAAATTTATTATTCATCGGGGCGGGGCCCGGAATCCTGACATACTTTGAAAGGAGGTGTACAACATGACGGACGTGCGGCGTATTGAGTATTACTATACAGAGGTTCCTGATCGTCCCGGAGCAGGTGCAAAGGTTCTCAATGCACTCAAGGCGGCCCGTGTCAATCTGATCACTTACAACGGTTTCCCAACGACTAGGGGCCACGCTCAGCTTGACTTCGTGCCCTCCAACGGACGTGCCTTCCTTGCGGCAGCCCGCAAAGCAGGCATCAAGCTCGTTGGGCCCAAGACCGCCTTCCTCATCCAGGGAGACGAGCGGGTAGGTGTTGTTGCAGATATAGTGAGCAAGTTGGGGCAAGCCCGGCTGAACGTCGTAGCCATGAATGCCATCGCCGCTGGACGAAGGCGTTACGGAGCCATCCTCTGGGTTAAGCCACGCAATGTCGCCAAGGCTGCCGAAATACTGGGCACTGCTTAAGGTATACATCACATTAACCTCAGATCTTCTCTGTTTAGGACCTACCGGGGGAAAATTTGCCCCGTGAGGTTCCAAATAATCGGGAGCCTCTCGTCCAGCTAGGTTCCGTCGGAGTCCCGGCGCAGGAATGACTGTTCTCAAATAAAGGCCAGAAGCCATTGTGCTCGACGCACAACTATTGGCATGCCTGTGCAATGCGCAATCTAACCGCTGAGGTGCCTAGCATAGAGCAGAATTGAACAAAAGTCAGTTTCGTGCAATCGGCCTCACCGTTGTCTTGGGGCACTGCGACAAAAAGGGGAAACCTCTTGCGCCAAAGCCACAGTGGGTGTAGAATCGGGGTGGTCAAAAGGACTTGATCTTTATACACCCTACAGCGCCATGCTCGCTTTTATGACTTCAATGCTGTAGAATGCTGAGGTTACTACCAAGACATATTTGCCGGAGGTTATTCGTGAAGAATGTTAAGCTTTCCGTGAGTGGCAATACCCTTACCATCACGGTAGACTTGACTCAGGAATTTGGTCCATCATCCTCAGGCAAAACTATCATCATTGCCTCTACCGAAGGGAATTTCCCGCTGCCTGGGCGAACCGAAGTAGTGGGTCTGAATGTCTATCGCAAGAAGTAGCCTAGGTCTAAGCTTCTTAACCATAGGGCGAGGCAGAAGCAGCTCGGCTCCCCGAATCACTAAAAAATAGAACTCCAAATATGATTTTCAGGGCTGTCTTTGCTTTTGTGTGGACTGACCCTCGTTAGTATCGTGGTAGAATTCTGTCCATTGTGGTAGAATACGAACGCTTTATCCTTCTGCATTTTGGTCTGCAATGCGTCGGAGGGGGGCGTTATGGATGGCATTGTCGAGATTTCGGAGTGTATCGACCAGCTTAGCACCAAGCTTGAGAAATATGCCAAGGCTTCCTTGAAAGAAGCACAGACGCGGGTGATATTTATCGACCCTTTGTTATCATGTAGAAGAATTGCAGTCTAATTATAAGTTCAGGCACCCGTTATTAAAAACATGGTCACTTCCAAACAACGAGAGAGATATCACCTCATAAGGTATGACTACTATCACGCAGGAAGACTTCTCCATCTAATCGGCAATTTCCACAGCGCGGGTATCATGCTTGGATACACAGTGGAAACGACTATGAAAGCTGGGTTGATGGAAGTCATGCCCGAAGAACAGTGGAGCCGCCGGATATTCCAGTCCCATGACGTGCGGCAGATTTTGAGGGAATGCGTAAGCCTAGGCCTATTCAATGAAGTTATGGTCTCCAAAGATTTCCTCGAGCACATAAACAACAATTTCCAACGATATCCTAGCCAAATGAGCAGAATTCTGGAACAGGCTCAGAAATCAAACATAGTGCTCGGTAATTCTGTGGACTGGGTCTACTACTATGATGACCTAGTCGTTCAGCTAGACTATCATTTGCTGCACAGAACTGGGGATCCTTTGATCTCCATAGTTTATCATGCCATTCGAACGCTTGAAACCAGGTATGCTAGAGATATACTGCGTGAAAATGCATTTGCCCTGTTAAAGTTCGACGAATACGCTACCCTAGTCCGTCAAAACATGCCCGAACGCGAGGACCTGAGGAACCAAGTTGAAGACAACCTGTCTAAAGGCAGTACCTTCTATTGGAACACTGATTCGCCAGTTGTGGTCACACACGAACAAATGGCTAGTACGGCCAAGACCTATTCAGTGAGTAGGTTTCAGTTGCCAAAATGGAAAAATGTCAATGGCCACGTAGAAGCTGTCATCCCATAGCTGAAGATGTTTAAGATAGAGGGGTATTCCTGTCCTCAGTTGAATCATACAAGTTTCCCAAATGCTCTATCCAGCAGTCTCGTGTTCGACGTCAGCGAAATTGGGACAAAGGTTAATGTACACTTTGGGACTTGCTCCTGACCTCGGTGCCGGTGAAATATAGAGCTGCACATTTGGGAGTTTCGTTGGGTCACAGGTCGTATGCCTATTCAGGCCTTCCGACGTTAGATATATACCGCCGGAGTTCAGATTCCATCATGGGGAGCTTATCGAAGAAGCAAGATTGGGATGAAACTCAGAAGCGAGACGCGCCTCATCCAGAACGTTGCTGTCTGAACAGCCAATTGCGAGCCACTGCGGGTAAGAACCACTATCAGGATAATCGGAAGCAACGTACATCCCATCGCAGTCAATATGAACGCGTTGGATGCGAAGCCCAGCAGCCACAGCAGGACGCCGCAACATATCAGTGACAGGGCAACTATTTCGAAGAATCTAAAGGCACGCTCTCTGCCAAAGTTAACGGCCACAGTGTGCATACCAGCCTTTCGGTCTGCCTCTGCATCCCGGATGGTGAACAGGATTTCGGTTGAGAATGTAAACAAGAAAGTCAGTATGCAACCCTCCAATACTGCCAGCGTGACATGGCCCGCAGCTAACGCACCGTAAATCAGAATTGAGGCTATCATGAGCCCGATTAGTCCATTGCCGAACAGCGGAGTGCCCTTTAGCCTATATGAGTAGCAGACACTGAGTGCGACCAGGATAACGCTAAAGACAGCTAACGTCATGCCCAACGTTGATGCTACGGCGATTCCGGCTATGGCGAAGGCCGAGGAGATGACGATGCCATAGCGTTTTGAGATTCGGCCAGACGGAATTGGCCGAGTGGGCTTGTTAGTCCGATCCGCGACAATATCTTGGACGTCGTTAAGGGCGAAACTGGAAGCTACGATGAAAATCGTAGCCAATGCAGCACGCAGTGCGGCAAACGAAAGTACTGCTGACAGACCGCCACTCAGGTAAACGCCGCCGAGCATGAATATCGCAGAAGCTACTGGTTTGTCTACTCTGATGAGCCGAAGAATAGTTAGCAGTTCATGAGCTAACCAATAATTCGATGCTGGTCTAAGAGAGGTCGCGTCAACTCCTGTCATAACATCCGCAGGATGCTTCGTTGACAACTCGGATGTGTAGCCAGGTGGCAACTGTGTTTCCTTATTCATTCTTTCTGCAAACCTGATACTTGTCCTTCCTTAGCTGCAGCACCTGGAGTATGGCGTGTAGTCATACCAGATACCTCTCCTTTTTATGTTGTCATCGATAATGCTACGATAAAGCCTTTGAAAATAACCAACACTTTAGAGGCCACTGCCCTGCTCCCTGACAGTTCTATTATATCTCATTCATTCCCCTATTGTCCTGTTCTCGACATCCTTGCCTCTCCAAATACGTCTGGCTGTGAATGATACAGCCGCAGTTGCTCCGTGCCCTGATAATATGCCCATTGCAACTGGCTATCAAGACCACCTGGAGGATTGCATCTTCACAAGACTATTCGTCAGTTGGTGAATTGGATTGAACTATTGTCAGGAGTGTGACCCTGAGTCTCAGTTGAACTAAAGCGCCTTCTGTGCATAATTGTACATTCGTTTGTTCTTACTCATTTTAGTTCTCTGCGTTTGAAATGGTTTGACTTCATGAAAAGTGACTCAGGAAGAAACCAATACCAAGTGCTAAGATAATAAAAGCAACTAAGGTGAAAAGACCTGTTTGAATCGCAATTTTGAATTGCTGTTTTTTGTCTAGATTATGGCGGGAATACTCCTCATAAATAATGAGAAATGCCATTAATGCAGCAATAGGGCTAAAAGTTAAACCGATTATTAAAAACACCATAAACACAGGTAACCGGGCCTCCTATCATTCGCCTCTTTTTTTCATAACCATAAAAAGCAGAGGGATAGAGGCAAGTTGCGCCACAATTGAGAATGCGATCAGAGAGGGAATCGAGATATCATAGAGAAACCCTATTAGTGCACTGCCCAGGAACCAGAATACTCCGTAACCTGTATTAAATATACCGTATGCAGTACCTCGTTTATCTATCGGGGTCATCTCTGCGATAGCAGCCCTCATAACTGATTCCTGTGCACCCATACCCACACCCCATAAAACCATTCCCAGAAGAGCAACATAAAATCCCCCCAGGAAAACCAACGGGGCAAAAAGCACAGAAATGAGTACAGCTATGATCAAAACGGAGAAGCCGATTCGATCAAATAGACGCCCGAAGAAAAGCGCAGCCAAAGCATCAACGCCCATAGCAACAGAATAGAAGATGGGAATCCAATTATCTGAAGCTATGGAGACTTTTTTGAGATGATAGGCAATCAGGGGAAAATCAACATATCCTGCAGCAATCAAAACGACAGCAGCAAGATATAGCCAGAATACTTTTGGAATCCCTCCTTTTTCCAGTTTGGCCGAACTTACTTCGAAATCACGAGGATGAGGATAGAGCAAACGTGTTGCCACTAGCACACTTAGCGCCAAAAAGGCTGGTACAAGCAGGATGCCGAAGCCCATCGTATAGCTTCCTCGGAAGTAAAGAACCGCAGCCACGATAAGGGGGCCGAGCATCGCCCCGATTTGATCCAGAGCCTCGTGCAATCCAAACCCCCATCCTCGACCCATCTCCTTAGTGGCATGTGAAAGCATTGCATCACGAGCTGGGGTGCGAATTGCTTTCCCCATTCGCTCCGCAATCATCAGAAGGGCTGCGATTTCCCAATGTCCTGCCAGCGCCAGGAGAGGCACAGCCCCCAAATTCACGAAATATCCGATCAGCGTGATCGTCCAGTATCTTCCCGTTCGGTCACTAATGTACCCGGAGACCAGACGCAGACCATATCCGATGAGTTCTCCCAATCCCGCAACAATTCCCACCGCAGCTCCGCTTGCCCCAAGTACAGCCAGATATTGGCCAGTGGCGCTGCGTGCCCCTTCATAGGTCATATCCGCAAACAGGCTAACTACGCCTAGCAAAATGACGAACTTGAGAGCCTTTTTTGAAATATTCCGGTTATTTTTTATTGGTCTCATTTTATTTTCCATACTTCCAATTGCTTGAAAACTGAAATCGCATAGTACGTATATTCCAGAGTAGCGATGCCAATTGGCCTTGCCCGAGCGAAGCCACCGCTGCTCCGCCTGCAATCTAGGACAAACGAGATAGCCGACTCACGGTCTGACAGGGACTCACCCAGAGCATAGCTTGCAGTTGACAGGTAGTATAGGTCCTCCAAGAATTGAACATTCTGCTCCCGCTGCCTTAAGAATGAAATGGTACGCTCGTGTTGTTGCAGCGGGTGGCCAAGCATGGCAAGGGTCTGGACTGCGTAGTAGGTGGTAGCTAAGGACGAACCTAGTCCCCACCCGAAACCGCCGTCCTCATTCGCCAACGAGGAGATAAAGCTGACAATGGCCTCCCTGTCGAACGGAATTTCGAGATACACCAGGACTGACACCGCTTCGAAAACCTTTTCCAACTCAGAGACAACCTCTGTATAAAGGCTGTCTGGCCTACTAACCTCGCCGAGCACTCCAAGACACCTCGCAATCGCTGCGCCCTGACTGCGCAACGGTTCTGTCCTTTTCTTCAAGTCCCTCAGAATTGCGACTGATAGATATAGACCATGGACATCAGTGACTAAACCCTTGTTTACCAGTGAAAGTACGAAGCGCCCAAGAGCCGCTGGCCGCCGTGGGCGCTTCCCCAGCATTCGAAGGGTTTCCACAGCGAAGTAAGAGTCGAGGAGACTGCCAGGGGTAATGCGGGCGAAGAAGTACCCGCCGTCTTCTAACTGGCACGTGTGGACATAGTGCAATGCCTTCTCAGCGGCATCCTCGACACGTTTCTTTAGAGCAAGCTCTTCTATTTTCTCCAGCGCCATTCAGCCAAACCACCGAGACAAAGTCTACTTATCGTGCGTGGGAAACTGTGCCTTTGATTTTGCATCATCTCTCATCATCCTAACTGCTGTTCTTTGATTGGAAAGGGTTCTCTAAGTCTCAAATGTATTTCTACTTAGAGTATCCTTATGGGTCAGCTTCAATTTTCCCAGATAGTCCCAGCCTGCGAACCAGCCGAGAGCCTCGACCCAGGAGGCTTGCTCTAATAAACCTGCTGGTTTGCTTCCCCAAGTCATAGATTCAATGAAGTCCTCAAGCCTGTTCGCTAAAGCAAATAGCTGCTGAGAAAGGTCTGCGGAGGGCTCTGTGCCAAGCAATAGGTGTTTCCTGCACACCAGACCGTTACCGCCGAGACATAAAGGGCACGAGCGTTCCTCCCATTGGTCCTGGGTAACCTTCAGCAACGCTAAAAAACGCTGAAAGCGATTGGCGCGCTCTGCTGACGCCAGCCATCTTTGTTCTCCTAGAAAGTTCTTTGTATCGGTGATAGAATCGCACGTGAAGCATGTATCATGCGGCTGGAGCCGTTGTACCATCACGTTCCATGTCATTAACCGGCTCCGTAGTGCTCTCGCCGCTCGACGAGTTAAATCCTCATATAGGATTGAGGTTCCCAAGAGACGGCCTCCGCGTAACTCACATTCCCATACTGCATGGATCCAGCTATGCCTGGGACAGAACCCCCAACTCTTCCATAGGTGCCGCCGAACATAGGGATCCATTATGGAGCCCATCTGAAACCACCACCACATATGCTCGACTTCTGTGCTGGTCAGTTCAGGATCACCAACATCAAAGTTTAGATGCAATTTCACTGAACTCCCAGTCCATACTGAGGCATCTTCCAGAAGCCGCTTCTTAGGACTGTTCCGGAAGGACACATGTCATGACCACCGCCATAATCAAACTTGCAATGGCCCACGTGTTTTCCATCTCTCCTCCTCAGCGATAGGGGCATAATCACAGGGCAACAAAAAAGCCCCTACCGACCAGACGGTAGAGGCTATCATCCCGAACAATCGGGCTTTTTGGGTTTAGGCCCAGGCGAGCTTCATCGCCTTTCTACATGATACTCAAAGCCGAAATGCATGTCAAGCGGCCGATTTCTGTTATAATTTCTGTTACCCGTAAAGAACCAGGATTCGCGCCGCCAGATGGCTCATCACCCCCATACTTTCGTTTAGTCGAGAAATGAGGCGCCACGTCAGGGAAACTGGGACGTGTGTTGGGTACACACCGTCATGATGTGTGATAATCAGCAGAGAGGCTATGTATTGTGGACAATACTTACCTTCTCCTGCAAACTGACTTCCTATGATATGAACTCTAGTTCTTTACTATCCAGAACATCTTAGTCAGACAGAGGGAAAGATGCCTGAGCGTGTCTTGCTAAGTCATCCCCCCGGAGGTATGACAGGCCCCTGTTCTTTTGCAGGTATAACAGACTCCTCAATCGTCCATTCATAGCCTAACATAGCGCGCCATTGCAGCATCTCCTGCCTGAATGTGTCATAGTCTTTCTGAAGGGTTTCATAAAACCTCGCATTTTCCAAGGCAATCGCGCCGAAGTTTGCCGCCGCGCTGGCAAAAATAATATCAACATCGGTGAAGTGACGCGGCTCAGAAGTGTACACCCGCACCACACCGACCACCTTTTCCCTCAGCTCGACCGGGACACTCAGAATGGAGGCTATCCCCTCCTGCTTAACCTGCTTCCGATACTCAATCCTGTCATCCACGGTCACGTCTAAGACAGCCACTGGCTTGCCTTTTAGCGTTTCGGACATGCTCTTGTCGGCTGATACCGGACCCTTTCTAACAAACCAATCGCTTAACCCGTAGGCGGCGGTATGAAGCAACACCTTTTTGTCTGGGGTAAGCAACATCAATGAGCACCCTTTTGCTCCCATAGCCTTTGCCGCGCCCTCGACGATAGAATGAACGATATCCCCAGGGGAACGAGCTGAGTTCAATGTCGCTGCCAGTTCGTATAGGCTCTGATGGTAAGTCTTCTCACTCTGCTTCACCGCTGCACCTCCCTTGCTTTGATTGATTAGCCAGTTTTCATAGATTATACTGATTAAGTCTAGCGCGGCTTAACGATCTTGCCATTTATCATATTTATTTAACTGTGTTCTTTGGCGACTGAATTGGGGAGTCTTCCTCAGCTATTCCATTTGTTCTTTCTCTCATTGGGCACCTCATGAAACCGGCACATAACACAACAGCTTCTACCGTTTGTCAGTAGAAGCTGTTAGCCTCCCAAGGGCGGTTCAGGCCATTAAGGGCCTCGGCGAGCTTCATCACCTTTCTACATGATAATTAAAATCCAAATACTTGTCAAGCGGCAGATAAATTGAAATACTGTGTTCGTCTGCACAAAGAATCTTGCTCGTTTTGTTGGATGATCTGCCATTATCACACATTTCGTAATTCTGTTCAACGAGGTAACTTGTGAAGTGCCACGGTCTTTGCCCGTGGGTATCCAGGCATTTGTTCTTGAACCCATGGAGGATGTCGCTTGTTGAACAGGCTAAAGTTTTTTAAATCGGGAGGCGTCGTCTCATAACTTTAGCCTTCTTTCCATATCTAGCACCTTGAGCGTAGTCTTCATTACCGAGTCTGCATTGAGGGACATTGAATGTATCCCTTCTTTCACCAGAAACTCCGCGAACTCAGGATAATCGCTGGGCGCTTGGCCGCAAAGTCCGCAATAGCGATGATTTCTACTGGCTCCTTGAATAGCCATCGATATCATTCTCATTACGCCTGGGTCTCGCTCGTCAAAATTATGGGCTACCAGCGCCGAGTCGCGATCAACGCCCAAAACAAGTTGAGTAAGGTCATTGGATCCTATCGAGAAGCCGTCAAATAGCTTGCTGAATTCGTCAACCAAGATGACATTGTTTGGAATCTCACACATCATATATATCTCGAGGCCGTTTTCGCCTCGTCTCAGGTTGTTCTTTGCCAGTTCCGCCAGGACTTTCTCAGCCTCTTCTATTCGCCGGCAGAAGGGAACCATAATGACTAGATTGGTCAACCCCATCTCTTCTCGAACTCGTTTCAGCGCCTTGCACTCCAGCGCAAAGCCTTCCCTGTATCTCTCATTATAGTAACGAGAGGCCCCCCGAAATCCAATCATTGGATTCTCCTCTTCGGGTTCGAAATAGCGTCCACCTACGAGACTTGCATATTCATTGGTCTTGAAGTCACTCATACGTACAACGACCGGTTTTGGATAGAATGCTGCCGCGATAGTCCCTACCCCCTGCGCCAGCTTTTCTACGAAGTACTCTGCCTTGTTGTCATAACACAATGTGAGATTATCTATCTCTTGCCGTACTGATTCATCCGTTATCCTTTCCGGATGCACAAGGGCCATAGGATGAATCTTTATGTAGCTATTGATGATAAACTCCATGCGCGCGAGACCTACACCGTCATTGGGGATCATTGATTGGGAAAAAGCCTGTTCAGGATTTCCCAGGTTCATCATGATCTTTGTCTTCGGCCGCTGGAGGTCTTTCAGGCTTAGCCTGTCGACATGGAATGGGAGGATCCCATCATATACTATGCCTTCGTCGCCCTCTGCACAGCATATGGTAACCTCCTGGCCGGTGAGGATTCGCTCCATGGACTCATCTGTGCCGACCACAGCGGGAATGCCAAGCTCGCGGCTGATGATGGCTGCATGGCAGGTCCTTCCTCCCCTGCTCGTTACGATACCGGCAGCAATCTTCATCACAGGCTCCCAGTCGGGGGTTGTAGTGTGTGCCACAAGTATCTCCCCGGGCCTGAACGAATCGAGATGGGTCACATCGGCGATCACCCTCGCCTTCCCGCTTCCAATCTTCGCTCCTATACTCCTGCCGCGCACCAGTATCCGACCTTTCTGGTCTAAGTGATATGTTTCAAGGACATCCATGGCTTTCTGCGATTGGACTGTCTCGGGCCTGGCCTGAACAATGAATAGGTCTCCGTCTCTTCCGTCCTTTGCCCATTCAATATCCATCGGGCGAAACTTGCCAGCCTTCTTCGAGTAATGTTCCTCTATTGTGATGGCACAGCCCGCTAGCTTCAGCGCATCCTCGTCGCTAATGCAGAAACGCCTGCGGTCAATCTGGGGCACTTCCACGTTTCGCGTCAAGACCATTGAGTGGCTGCTGCCATAGACCATCTTGATCTCCTTGCTTCCAAGGGTCTTTCTGATGATTGCCCTGTGGCCCCTCTTTAAAGTCGGCTTGAAGACATAGTACTCATCCGGATTGACTGCGCCCTGCGCAATGTTTTCTCCGAGACCATAGGACGCTGTAATAAGCACTACATCACGAAAACCCGACTCCGGATCAAGGGTGAAGATCACACCGCTTGTGCTCAAGTCAGAGCGCACCATTTTCATGACGCCGATGGAGAGTGCTACTTCGAAATGGGCGAAGTTGCAGTCAATACGATAGGATATTGCCCTATCTGTGAAAAGCGAGGCGAAACACTTACTACAGGCCTCTCTCAGGCCCTGGTATCCCCGTATGTTCAGATAGGTCTCCTGCTGACCAGCAAATGACGCTGTTGGGAAGTCCTCTGCAGTGGCTGAACTCCTAACCGCGACATCTGTGTTAGGACCATACTCTTCACAGAGATTGTCATAGGCAGTCCTGATCTCGTCCCAGAGCTCGTCGGGGATGCCAGCACCCAAGATCAGATCACGCGCCCTTTGACCTCGTTTCGCCAAATCAGCCACATTGGTCTTGTCAAGACCCGCCATAGTGTTCTTGAGTGCGCTAAGAATTCCTGCTGAGCTTAAGACCAGCCAGTATGCATCAGCCGTTATCGCAAAGCCGTTCGGGATCTTTATCCCCTTGTTTGTAAGTTCACGATACATTTCCCCTAAAGATGCATTCTTCCCACCAACAACGGGAACGTCTTCAATCTTTATCTCTTCAAACCAGCGGACGTATTTGGCAACCCGTTTCATGCTATTCTCCTCATCGCTAGAAGTCAGAGCACTGTTCGTAGAAAGTTCGGCAATCGGTGGCTAGATGTTGGCTACCGACCATCTGAATTCCGCCCGCCTTCTCCCCGTCTGATCACTGTTTGATAAGTTTGAACCAAGGTTGCAAGCGGATTATGCAGTCAATGGGGATTCTCTTACCCCCACCTCCATTCATAGCCAAGTCTAGTGACCTGTCACTGATTATTATACCATCTCTCAGGACGTCAACCAGCTATAGAAGCTGATGAAGCAATTCGGCTCGGGCAAGGGCCATAACCTGCTTGGGATGTGGTGGTAAGTGGTTTCTAAATAATCCGCCATGCTGGTGTTGATACCAGCACCATGAAGTATGAAATGGGGATTCCACACGGGGCGTCTGCCTGAGGCGGATGGAGGTGTCCCCGCAAGGCGAGCGGGATACTTCGCCCCCACAATTCCCCCAAGAATGGGGGACAAGGCAGTTGAAATAGCTGTTTTCGGAAGCAAAACTACCTAAAAGGTATTGACAGACGCCGTTTTGGTGAGTATGATGCTAGATAAGTTGAGCAAGGAACAAAACTGAAGGGGTGGGGGGACTGACGGGAAACAAAACGCTGTGGCTGCTCAGGTACAGTTGGGTAACCTCACCTGTTCTTATTGGAAGACACGCAGGCAATAGGGGACTGTTGGGAGACATCCAGTGACATTGCGGCGTGTCATCTGACACCGGCAAGATTAATGTGTCATTCGCACTGACCTAAGGAGTTCGACTGCAAAGACAAAACACGAGGTAGGAAGGAGGCAAAATGCAGGAGCAACAGGTAGCTACAGAGAAGGCAGGCTATCCAATCACGGTCGGCGTCACTTATCCCGAGAAGCTTTCACGGCTCAGTACCTTTTTCAGGTTTATTCTGGTGATACCACAAATGATCGTACTTTGGTTGGTGGGCATCATCGCTGGCATCATGATGTTTTTCGCCTGGTGGGCTATCTTGTTCACTGGGAAATATCCCAAGGGCCTCTTTAATTTCGTCGCCGGGTACCTGCGATGGAGTACAAGAGTCTCTGGCTACAGCTCTCTTCTCACTGACAAGTATCCCCCATTCAGCATGAAATAGCACTTCCAGGGTTAGTAGGGGAGACATTACCTGCCTGCAAAATGGTGGATATTAGGGCCGCTTATTGCGGTTCTAGGTTGTATTGTTGCTCTGCCCGGCTCAGCATTTCAAGAAGTGCTGCACGGGGCTTTGCTGGGGCCTTTTATAGCCGCGCCTATGATCGAGGAATCCCTGAAGCCATCAGGGGTATATTTCCTGTTGGCGAAATGGCCCCAGGCGCTGCCCAATCGCTACTACACAGCCTTGTTAGCTGCGCTGGCCGGACTCGGCTTTGCACTAGTCGAGAATGAAATCTATCTCAGAGTGTATTTTCCGGAACATAGCCATGAGATGGTGCTGGTCCGCTACACAGGGGGCCTGGCGTTACACACCGTAGCCAGCTTTATATTTGGCCTGGGTATCAATCAGAAGCTCATTGCTGCAGTTAATGGTGAAATCCCTATGTTTTCCGCCAACAAGCGATTTTTCATAACAGCAATGTCGCTTCACGCAGCGTATAATATTGCCGCTGTCATATTCTTTCGAAATGTGCACTAGTGGTTGGATGTAAACCTGTAGCGCTTTCTAATGAAATCTCTCTGGGGCGAGTGGCCACTCGCCCCTACAATTTCCCATCTTAAGTAGATAGTCTGGCAGTAAGCTCGGCCTCATGGTCTTTGAGCCATTTCCTGTGCTCGCGCCACTGAGGGCAATGTTCAGCTACCAGTTGCCAGAACCTCTTAGTGTGGCTCATTTCCTTCAGGTGCAGAAGCTCATGTATGATAACGTAGTCAATAACAGGCTCCGGTGCCATCATGAGCTTCCAATTAAAGCTAAGGTTGCCTTTGCGGGAGCAGCTACCCCAACGGCTCTTTTGCCCCCGTATGACAAGCCGGTTGAAGCTAAGCCCGCATTGAGCGCTCAGTTTGTCCGCCCTCTCCCTGATGACTTGGGCAGCCTGCATCCGATACCACTGCTCCAGCACCAGGGCCAATCTGCCGTTCCTGGATCCGAGGCCGACGATTAGCCTGTTTCGCTCCAGCTTTACACTGGCAGCATTACCTTGGTTTTGCCGTGTTACCACCTCTAAATCTCGGCCGAGGTAGGGGATGGTATCGCCACTCTCAAGTGCCTTTCCGGCTGCGGGCAGTTGAAGTTGGCTATATCTCGCCAGATTGTTCAGAATCCAGCTTTTCTTCGCTTCTAGCAGCCCGGGGATCTGTGTGATGCTACAGTAATTTGGAATTACTACTGTAAGTTCCGTTGCAGATCTTACCTCGAGCCGAGCGTACCTCGCCCTGGCGCTACGCTTGATCACGTATGAAATTGTTTGACCATCCAGGCTGGTTTTGCATTTCTCCACAAGTGTTAATGGAGGACGACGTTTGCGAGCCATGCCTTATAGTTTAGCCGTTCAGCCCATTGAGCGTCCAGAAAGTCTGGGGGTGCCCACGTAGGGACGATTCATGAATCGCCCCTACCCCCTCCCTAAATACTCCTTGACAGGGGATGCTCTGCCAATTCATAATGTAAGGTAATCTAATGCGTATTGGGCTATTAGCGGACACACACATTCCCGAAGCGAGGGAAGCACTCCCCGTTGAAGTCATAGATGCTTTCCGCGGTGTTGACCTCATTCTGCATGCCGGCGATATCTACATCCTCTCCGTCCTGGATGACCTTGAGTGTATCGCTCCAGTGCTGGCAGCGAGCGGCGATGATGACTACGGAGTTACGGTGGCAGACAAGCGTGTGAAGAGAATACATGTTCTGGAGCTTGAAGGGAAGACTGTGTGGCTCGGCCATGAAAGACACCATCTACGAATGCAGTCTTTGCATGAGAATCCTGACATTATCATATTTGGTCACGAGCATCGTCCAGCGGTGGAACGTTGTGGTGATACCCTGTATGTAAATCCGGGCAGTCCCACATATCTCGACTATCAACGTGGGCTGGGAACTGTGGGCATACTCACTATCGAATCAGGTAGAGCCGATGTGCGTATTCTTTCCCTATAACATCGGCAATGCGTTGTGAGGTTTTTCTTGCCAAACAGAGAATTGGATAGGGTTTTCAATCCCAGGTCGGTAGCAGTGGTGGGGGACAAGAAAGCTAATGAGTACATGTGGCTTAGAAGCCTGGCCACTTTCAAAGGAAACCTGTACTCCGTTCAGATTGATCCCCAAGAACTGCCTGGAATAGAAGACCTGGGGATCCCAAACTATCGCAGCTTGCTTGATATTCCTGAGCCAGTAGACTATGTGGTCATCGCAGTTCCCAGAACGGTTGCCCCCAAGGTCATCAGCGATTGCATCAAAAAACAAGTAGGTGGAGCAACACTGTTCACCTCCGGATTTGCTGAGACAAATACCGAGGAGGGAATAGGGCTGGAACGTCTTGTTGCTAAGATGGCTGTAGAGGCGAATTTCAATCTCATTGGCCCCAACTGTATGGGAATCTTTAACCCCAAAATAGGCCTGCGCCATGGTGATACCCAGTACGTTGGTGAGACAGGGCCGGTGGGTTTTATCTCCCAGAGCGGTACACAGGCCCTCCTCTTCAGTGTAGCGGGAAAGTGTCACGGGATTACGGTGAGCAAATCGGTGAGCTACGGGAACGGAGCGGTTCTCGATAGTACTGATTACCTGGAGTACCTGGACAGTGATGAGGAAACCAAAATAATAGGCATGTATATAGAGGGAGTTAAAGATGGAAGAAGATTCTTCCAGTGCCTCGGGGAGACAGCTAAGAGGAAGCCGGTAGTGATCTGGAAAGGGGGCAAAAGCGAGGAGGGGGCCAGGGCAATAGCATCTCATACAGGTTCTCTGGCCTCTGTCCCCGTTATCTGGGAAACTGTGATCAGACAATGCGGGGCAATCAAGGTTGACAATCTCGACGAGATGATTGATTGTGTAAAAGCATTGCTATATCTCAAACCGCCTGAAGGTCCCAGAGTCGGGTTGATAGCACAAAGTGGAGGGCAATCAGTAGTAATAACTGACGCTTTTGTCCAAGAAGGGTTGACAGTCCCCCTGCTTAGTGAGCGCTCCTACCAGGAATTTGCCTCCTTTTTCAATGTTATAGGTGGAAGCTATCTCAATCCTCTGGATGTATCCTGGAACTTTCGTTCTATAGATGATTTGCTGAAAATATTGAATATCCTAAGCAGTGACGATAACATCGACACTCTGGTTCTGGAACTGTGGGTAGACCTTTTATCTCGGCTCGGAGAATCTGATTCTACTCTTGATAACCTCCTTTGGGCCCTGTTTGATCTCAAGGCCAGGTCAAACAAGGGTTTGTTAATCGTACTGACAGCCTGGCAACAGGAAACAGAAGCATTGAAAATGAGACAGAAACTGTTTGAAAAGGGGCTACCCGGCTTCGCCACGTTTGAGAGAGCTGCTAGATCGTTGAAGAGAGTAACGGAATATTATAGGTTCCACGGGGATAACCTCTGAAGAACAAATATTAGTTCCAGGGGAAAGAGAACGCTCAGTGCCGGTTATCAAACGGCTCGACTGCAAATGATTTTGGGCTTCTCTTGCTCGCACTTTTCACACAGTTTGGCATAGAGCCTGCACCTCTTGCTTTGACGGTGCTCTATAGAGTATAATCACCTTTATGCTGAATAGGAGAATAGGCTAAGGTGCCAAAGCGTACTTATCAACCAAAGAAGCGACGCCGGAGCCGGGTGCATGGATTTCTGGAGCGTATGAGCACTCGTGCCGGTCGTCTGGTGCTCAAGGCAAGGCGGCTAAGGGGCCGCAAGAAGCTTACTGTTTAGTTTTTTGGCTTCGGAGAATGCTCATGCCAACTATGTCAAAAGAGCAGCGCCTTACCCACAACAAGCAGTTTGCTGCCGTCTCCAGCCAGGGTGGTTCCTGGGCCAATAGCTTGTTGGTTCTCAAGGCTTTGCCCAACGGGCTGGAGTACAGCCGTTATGGTTTTTCCGTGGGCCGTCGCCTGGGAGATGCGGTGGAGCGCAACTACATTAGACGTCTTCTCCGGGAGAGCGCCCGGCTGGCTGAGGTCAAGCCGGGGTGGGATCTGCTGTTTATCGCCCGCCGGGCAATGGCAGGGGCTGACTATTATCAGGTGAAACATTCGGTGGATGACTTGCTACAGCGGGCGCGGCTCAAAGCTGAGTTGGTCGGCCAGTTGAAGGTGGCTAGTTAGTATGAAGTGGCTGGCCCTAAATTTAATCCGATTGTATCAAGTGACATTGTCGCGGGTGATGCCGCCTTCTTGCCGGTTTACGCCATCCTGCTCCCATTATGGCTATGAAGCAATCCAGAAGTTCGGGTTTTTCAAAGGTGGCTGGCTGACGGCCTGGCGTCTGGCCCGTTGCCACCCCTTTAACAAGGGTGGCTATGACCCGGTACCCAAGAGCAGTGTTGAGAAACAGATGGCGTCTGTGGTTTGTGAAGAGAAAGTGTTTTGAATGAAATTTAAGTGGCGTCCCGCTCTATTTATTGTTGTTCTCATAGCTTTAATAGGTTTGACCCTGGTGGGTTGTACTGGCGCAGTGCCTCAAGGCTGGTCAGGGCCGGTGGTGAGCCAGGATGTGCTCTATTTAGGCTCCATGGAGGGCAAGCTATTTGCTCTGGACGCCAAGACCGGTATCCCTGCTGTGGCGAAGCAGGAGATTGCAGCAGATAAGGGCGTTTCCTTTGGCTGTGCACCAAGTCGCTCGGGGGAGGCTCTCTACAGTAACGCGGCAGTATCCTCAGATATGCTCTATATTGGCGATTACGATGGCAACATTCGTGCCTACACCCTCAGCCTTGTACCTTGGGCAGGCGGGAAAAAGGGGAAAATGCTGAAAACTGATGGAGCCATTGTGGGCAGTCCGGTGCTAGCTGATGGCTATGTCTACTTCGGTTCTTCAGACAAGAAGGTGTATGCCCTGGATGCAGCCACTGGCCAATTGAAGCCGGGGTGGCCTTTCAAGACCAAAGGCAAGGTGTGGTCTACCCCTGTAGTGGTTGACGGAGTGGTCTATATTGGCTCGCTGGATCACCACCTCTATGCTATCAAAGCTGAAACCGGCGAGAAAGTCCCGGGTTTTGATTTCGAGGCCAATGGGGCTATCGTTACTGCTCCTATTATCCAGGGTGATACCATTTATGTCGGTGCCAATGATAGCTGTCTCTACGCTCTTAATAGGACTGACGGCAGTGTGAAGTGGAAGTTCAAAGGCAATCGCTGGTTCTGGGCACAACCGGTTCTTTCGGGTGACACAATCTACGCTGTCTCTCTGAAAGGGACTGTATATGCTGTTAAGGACGTAGGAAACACGTATGAACTGCTTTGGTCCTATGAACTGGATGCAGGCGTCAGCGCCCCGCCTTCGCTGGTGAAAGTAGGTGAGGAGGAGCAGCTTCTGGTGGGTGACCACAAGGGCTATCTTCATATCCTGTCTACAGATAAAGCCCTGCCATCGAATAAACCACGGGACAGGTCAATTAAATTTAGCGGGGCCATTTATGCTCCTTTTGGCATCAGTGGGGACAAGACCTATATCTATGTCTATACCCGAAATCATGAACTCCACGCTCTGGAGTTAGCTACTTTGGATCAAAAATGGATCTACAATACTGACGACGAGACGCTAAAGCCCGGATGAGGAAAGTCTTTTGAATCCTTGGGATCTGATAATTCTAAATCCAATACTCAACTTCCTGGTTGTTCTTTATGGTGTTCTGTTCCACAATTTTGGACTGGCCATCATCGTGCTCACCATTTTGGTACGGCTGGTCACCATGCCACTCACGCTCAAGCAATTGAAGTCCACCAGGAGGATGCAGGAGATGCAGCCCAAGCTGGCGGAGCTTCAGAAGAAGTATGCCAAGAACAAGGAGAAGCTGGCTCAGGAGCAGATGAAGCTTTACAGGGAGTCTGGAATCAGCCCCCTGGGATGCATAGTGCCTATGCTCATCCAGATGCCCATCTGGATAGCCCTTTACCAGTCCATAATGAGGGCTATGGCGGTCACCCCGGAGTCTCTGACGGATCTCTCGGGGCATCTCTACCCCTGGGATATGGTGAACAAGCTGGCACCTCTGCAGTCACACTTCCTCTGGCTTAATCTGGGTAGGCCTGACCCATTGCTCTTACCTATCTTGGTGGGGGTCTCAATGTGGGTACAGCAGAAGATGGTGGCCATGCCTTCCCCGGACCCGCGCCAGCAGTCTATGAGCAACATGATGCAGTGGATGATGCCGCTGATGTTTGTCATTCTCAGTATGTCATTCTACTCCGGGCTAGCCCTTTACTGGCTAGTCTCTAACGTCATCGGCATCGCCGTCCAGTACTTCGCTGTGGGGGGATGGGGTGGCTTGACGCCGGTGGTTCAAATGTTAAAACGCCATCCCGCTCAGCAGCCCCAAGCCGCGAAAGGGAAATAAAATGGTGGAAAGCATAGAAATAAGTGCCAAGACAGTGGAGGAAGCCACTGAACGGGCCTTAGAGCAACTTGGATTGACTCGGGAAGAGGTGGAGATCTCTATTATCAACAAAGGCAGGTCTGGCATATTGGGTTTGGGGGCTGAGGAGGCATGTATTAGGGTGACACCTCTGGTTGACAAAGGGGGCGAGTCGGCCCCAGCCGCCATAGAAGTGGTGGAGAAATTGCTGACTCTCATTCAGGTGTCAGCCCAAGTTAAGCCCACGTCGCCGCCCGAGGGGGTGGGGCCTGATGTGGTCGCTCTGAATCTTAGCGGGCCTGACCTGGGTGTCCTTATCGGCCGCCGCGGCCAGACTCTGGCTGCGCTGCAATACATCGCCAACCTTATCCTAGCTCACCGTCTGCAGACCAGGCAGCGCCTCTTTTTGGATGTGGAGGGCTACCGGCAGCGCCATTATGCAGCGCTACGGACACTGGCCTTGCGCATGGCAGAGCAGGTCAAGGCTACCGGGCAGTCAGTGGTGCTTGAGCCAATGCCTCCCAATGAGCGCCGCATTGTTCATCTGTCCCTGGCCGAAATCCCCGATATCTCCACTCGCAGCCTGGGCGAAGGCGAAGCACGCAAAGTGATTATCCTGCCCAAGAAGCGCTAAAAGGCAAATCTACTCCATGTTTAAGCCGGTCAACAGCAAAGTTAATTTCCCGTCTCTTGAAGACGGCACCCTGCGTTTCTGGAGGGAGCAGCACATTTTCCACAAGAGTCTCCAGATACGCCAGGGCAGCCGGCAATTCAACTTCTATGAGGGTCCTCCCACCGCCAACGGAAGTCCTGGCATTCATCATGTGTTGGCGAGAGTATTCAAGGATGTAGTAGTCCGCTATCGCACCATGAAAGGCTGCTATGTACCTCGCAGGGCTGGCTGGGATACCCATGGCCTGCCAGTGGAACTGGAGGTGGAAAAAGAGCTGGGGTTCACCAACAAGGCTGATATTGAGCGCTACGGAATTGAGCGCTTCAACGCCCGCTGCCGCCAGAGCGTATTCCGCTACCTGAAGGAGTGGCAGACCCTCACCGAGCGCATCGGCTTCTGGGTGGACATGGAGCATCCTTATATCACCCTGGACAACAGCTATATTGAGTCCTGCTGGTGGATTATTAAAGAGCTTTGGAACAAAGGGCTTATTTACCAGGGTCATCGGGTGACCCCCCACTGCCCCCGCTGTGGCACCTCGCTTAGCTCTCATGAGGTGGCCCTGGGCTACGACGAGGCCGATGACCCCTCCGTCTGGATAAAGTTCAAGGTGGTGCCGGAGCAAGCTCAGCTAGAGCAATTCGGCGCTAGCGCCAAACTACCAATTTATCTCCTGGCTTGGACTACCACCCCTTGGACATTGCCGGGCAACACCGCCCTGGCGGTGTCCTCTGAAGCTCAATACGCCATCGTGGAAGTGGAGCTCGAAGGCCGCCGGGAGCAGCTAATCTTGGCTGAGGCTTGCCTCAAGACAGCCATCAAGCACCCCTATCGGGTGTTGGGCACTTGCCCTGGCAGCGAAGTTAGCAAAGTTCAATATGAGCCTCTTTATAGTCTTCCTAAGGAGTTATATCGTCGTTTTGAGCGTGGTATTCCAGAGCTAGCATTGCCACCGCAGAGCTATAATGTCATCACTGCCGACTTTGTCTCCCTGACCGAGGGCACGGGCATTGTGCACATCGCCCCGGCTTTCGGCGAGGTGGACTATGATGCGGGCAAGTCCTACGACCTTTACTTTGTGCAGCAGGTGGATGAGCGCGGCAATATGCTGGGCGACCCCCGTTTTGCTGGCAAGTTTGTCAAGGATGCTGATCCACTCGTCCTGAAGGAGCTTGAGTCCAGGAGGTTGCTCTATAGAAGCGAACGGCTACGCCATACCTATCCCTTCTGCTGGCGCTGCTCTGCCCCGCTCCTTTATTACGCCAAGCCTTCCTGGTATATTAAGACTACTGCCAAAAAAGAAAGGCTGGTGGCTGGCAACGAGGAGATCAACTGGTATCCCGAGCATATTAAGGAAGGCCGCTTCGGCGACTGGCTCAGGAACAACGTGGACTGGGCTTTCTCCCGCGAGCGCTACTGGGGCACCCCGCTCAACTTATGGCGTTGCTCCGGCTGTGGCGAGTATAAGTTCATCGGCGGCCTGGAGGAGCTAAAGAGCCAGCCGGGGCTTAACGGGCTGGAAGAGCCTTTAGACCTGCACCGCCCGTATGTAGACCGCATCAGCTTCACCTGTGAGCGCTGTTCTGGCCGCCTCCAGCGGGTGCCTGAGGTGCTGGATGCCTGGTTTGACTCAGGAGCCATGCCGGTTGGCCAGTGGCACTATCCCTTTGAAAACAAAGAGCAGTTCCACCAGAGCTTCCCCGCTGACTTCATCTGTGAAGGGGTAGACCAGACCCGCGGCTGGTTCTATACCCTGCACGCCCTGGCCACCATGCTTTTTGACAGTCCCTGTTATAAGAATGTAATCTGCCTTGGCCATATCCTGGATGCCAAGGGAGAGAAGATGAGCAAGAAACGGGGCAACGTGGTGGAGCCGGGGTCTGTGCTGAAGAAGTATGGAGCGGATGCCCTGCGCTGGTATCTTTATACCTCATCCCCACCGGGGAATGTACGCCTCTTTTCTATGGAGCAGGTGGAACAGGCAAGCCGGTTCTTGCTCACCCTGTGGAATACTTATTCCTTCTTTGTTACCTATGCCAACATAGATGGCTTTACTCCTTCCTCTGCTGAGCAGACCTCCCGCTCTGAGTTGGATCGCTGGGTTATCTCCGAACTTAACCGCCTGGTCAAAGATGTCACCGAAGGGCTGGAGGGCTATGACCCCACCGCAGCCGCCCGCCGCATCGAGGAGTTTGTGGACGATCTGTCCAACTGGTATGTCAGGCGGAGTCGGCGCCGTTTCTGGAAAAGCGAGAACGACCTGGACAAGCAGGCTGCTTACTTCACCCTGTATCGCTGTCTGGTCACCGTGGCCCAACTGTTGGCCCCCTTCGCCCCATTTGTATCCGAGGAGCTTTACCGCAACCTGGTGCTTTCCTCAAATCCCAAGGCACCGGAGAGTGTGCACCTCAGCGATTTCCCTGTGCCTCAGCCCAGCCAGATTGACGAGGTATTGTCCGCTGATACCCGTCTGGTCATGAGACTGGTCAGCCTGGGTCGGGCTGCCCGCAGCCAGGCCAACCTCAAGGTGCGCCAGCCCCTGGTCAGAGCACTGGTCAGGGTGAGATCAGAAGCTGAGCGGAAGGGAGTGGAGCGGCTGACCCCCCAGATACTTGAGGAACTCAATGTGAAGGGGCTGGAGTTTGTCACTGATGAGGCGGAGGTGCTCCTTTTTGAGGTCAAGCCTAACCTGCCAGTGCTGGGCCCCAAGTATGGCAAAGATATGCCCCGCATTGCTAAGGTTTTGGCTAGCCTTAACCCGGCTGAAGTAGCCCATAAAGTTTCCATCGGCCAGCCGCTGGAGATAGGTGAGCAGCGTCTGCTGCCTGAAGAGATTCTAGTGAATAGCCGCCCACAGCCTGGTTTTGTGGTGGCCGCCGAATCCGGTTATCTGGTGGCTGTGGATACCTCTGTTTCTGCAGAGCTGGCGGCCGAGGGTCTGGCCCGTGAGCTAGTTCACCGCCTTCAGAGTATGCGCAAATCAGCCGGCTTTGACATCGCTGACTATATTGTTACCTACTATCAGGGTGAGTCATCTCTTGTAGAGGTGGTGAGCCGTTTCAGCGACTACATCAAGCAGGAGACCCTATCCCGGTCTTTGATCCAGGGCTCAGCGCCTGCTGAGGCCTACAAGGAGACCCACCGGCTGGACGGCAAGGAGGTGGTGCTGGGGGTGAGCCGGCTGGGGAAGTAGACCCTCACCCAACCCTCTCCCTAGGAGGGAGAGGGAATTAGGGTGCTAGCTCGGCCTCTCCGCCAGGGTGATATTCACCGTCTGGGTATCGCTGCCCCGTACAAAAGTGACCTTGACAGTGTCCCCTACGTTATGTTGCCTGAGTAGCTTCGTTAGCTGATTTGTGCTGGTCATCGGCTTGCCATCAAAGGCGATGATAACATCGTTTACCTGAAGGCCAGCCTGTTGCGCCGGATAACCTTCAGAGACTTTTATTATAAGTACCCCTGCGGATACTGACAGTTTCAGTTCGTTGGCTTTGGCCGGTGTCAGATCATCAAGGCCAACACCCATGAAGGGATAGATAACCCGGCCATGCGCTACCAAGGAGTCCCGTATGGGAATGGCGGTGGCGCTGCTTATGGCAAAACCGATGTTCTCTGCCTGACTGGCTATGGCAGTGTTGATGCCGACCACTTCACCATAGACGTTTACCAGCGGTCCACCGCTATTGCCCGGATTAATGGCAGCATCGGTCTGGATTAGGTCATTGAGTACCACTCCGCTTTCACTTTCTATAGAACGTCCCAGGTTGCTGACAATGCCATCAGTCACCGTAGGCCCACCCGGCAAGTTCAGAGAGTTGCCTATTGCCAGCAGGTAGTCGCCTTTCCTCAAAATATCAGAGTCCCCGAAAGTAGCTGGGGTGAGGCTGGTTTTGGGGTCTATCTTTATCACAGCCAGGTCAGTGAGGGGATCCCGGCCAACTAAGCTGGCAGTGTACTGTTCATTGTCATCCAAGACTACTGTGATGGTCTCGGCCTGCTCGACAACGTGGTTATTGGTGAGTATATAGCCACCTGCTTCAAAGATGACCCCTGTACCAGCCGCCGTGCTCTTCACCCGTTGGCCAAAAAAGCTCATCTCTGTCCATTCAGTGAGTATGGTTACTACTGAGGGTTCCACCCTGGTCACTATATCGGGGGCGCTTAGAGGAACCCGAGGCGTGGGAGTAGCGGCAGGAGTTGCTGTAGGTGTTGGTATTGAGTTGGTGGCTGTGCCTTGAGGGGAGAGGGTTTCCGTGGCTGTGACCGTAGGCGTTGGAGTGGATTCCTTTCCCTTCTCCTCACAGCCAGCGGCCAAAACTGCTATCAACAGCGCTAAGATTATCAGAAATAATGCTAACTTTCTCAAGGTGGCATCTCCTCTTGGAAAACTGTACCATAACCATAACCATTTTAGTTTTATAATGGATTAAAAGTCAAAAGGTTGTGGTCTGGGCTGGACGTAAGGGGGCTGGGCTGCCTCTGGCAGCCCAGCGCCAAATGCGACTGTTTGTAGTCTACACAGAAATTTTGGGCAGCTTGGCTAACGCCTCGGCTACCTTATCCTTGGGATATTCGTAGTCCTGCAGCTTTCCACAGAAGAACTCGTCGTAGGCACCCATGTCGAAATGTCCGTGTCCACTTAGACCCAGCACGATGGTCTTGGCCTGTCCCGATTTCTTGCAGGCCAACGCTTCGTCAATGACCACCTTGATGGCATGGGCTGGCTCCGGGGCGGGTATTATGCCCTCGGCGCGGGCGAATTGTACTGCGCTGCTGAAGACGGTGCTCTGGTGTACTGCCCGGGCCTCGATCAGCTTGAGTTGATAGAGATGGCTGACTATTGGTGCCATGCCGTGGTATCTTAGACCGCCAGCGTGTATCCTGGGTGGGACAAAGGTATGCCCCAGGGTACACATCTTGACTAAGGGTGCCAGTCCCACGGCATCGCCGAAGTCATAAGCATAGAGGCCTTTGGTCATACTGGGGCAGGCCTCCGGCTCTACTGCTATGATCTGAACCTTGCTGCGCTTCTCGATCTTGTCCTTGACAAAGGGCATGACTAGGCCGCCGAAGTTGCTGCCTCCGCCCACGCAGCCAACAATAATATCGGGGTAGACGCCTATCTTCTCCAGTTGCTTCTTAGTCTCCAGTCCTACCACCGTCTGGTGCAATATCACGTGGTTGAGCACGCTACCCAGGGAGTATTTGGTGTCCTCCCTGCTGGCGGCATCTTCCACCGCCTCGCTGATAGCAATGCCCAGACTGCCTGGTGAGTCAGGGTCCTGCTTGAGGATACTGCGTCCTGCATTGGTATCCTGGCTGGGGCTTGGTATAACCTTGCCCCCCCAGGTCTCCATCATAACGCGCCGGTAAGGTTTTTGTTGGTAACTCACTTTGACCATGTAGACTTTGCACTCCAGGCCGAAGAAGTTGCAGCCCAGGGCTAGGGCGCTACCCCACTGTCCAGCGCCGGTCTCGGTGGCTATGCGCTTCACTCCCTCTTTCTTATTGTAGTAGGCCTGAGCTATCGCTGTGTTGGGCTTGTGACTGCCTGCCGGACTGACTCCCTCGTATTTGTAGTAAATCTTGGCCGGGGTGCCCAGGGCTTTTTCTAAGCGGAAGGCTCTATACAAAGGTGAAGGCCGCCATAGCTTGTATATGGCCTGCACCTCATCAGGAATCTCGATGTAGCGCTCCTGGCTCACCTCTTGCATGATAAGCGCCATAGGAAAGAGAGGAGCCAAGTCTTGAGGCCCGATAGGCTTGCTGGTACCCGGGTGTAGCACTGGTGGCAGCGGCTGTGGCAGGTCGGCCTGAATGTTGTACCAATGGGTAGGCATTTCATTTTCGTTCAGCAACACCTTGGTGGGTTCTACCATCTTTCCTCCTTTATAATCCTGTCACCCGCCGTAGGCGGGTCTCTTGCTCCCGCAGGGGAGCGATTCTTCGTCCGCCTAAGGCGGACTCAGAATGACATTTATTTCTGCAACTAAACACTAGTTATTATATCAGCGTTTGTCCAGAGCTTGACGCAGACTGGCCACAAAGCCTCTTAGGGACTTAAGGCTGGTGTCCTCTTCTATCAGTTGAATAAGGCGACTGCCTACAATGATGCCATCAGCCAGGCTGGCTAGGCGCATAGCCTGCTCCGGGCTGGCTATGCCGAAGCCTATGCAAAGAGGCTGGCTGGCATAGCTCCTCACCCTTCCTACAAAGTCCTCTAGACCGGGGGGTAAGCCCTCCCTGGGCCCAGTGACGCCGGTCAGGGATACCAGGTACACAAAGCCCCGCGAATGCTGCGCCACCAGAGCTATACGCTCCGGCGTGCTGTTGGGCGCTAGCAAATAGACCAGGTCCAGTCCCTCTGCTGAGCTTGCCTTCTCAAGCGTATGCCCCTCCTCCGGCGGCAGGTCGGGCACGATGAGGCCATCCACTCTCGCCTGTGATGAGGCCCGGCAGAAAGATTCCAGACCAAATCTGAGTACCGGATTATAATAGGTCATGAAAAGCAGGGGCAAGCTTACCCGCTGCCTGAGCTGGGCGGCTGTCTCCAAACATACGGTGGGAGTTACCCCAGCCTCAAGAGCCCGGTGGCTGGCACGCTGAATTGTGACTCCGTCAGCCAGTGGGTCGGAGAAAGGAATACCCAACTCCACCATGTCGCAGCCTGCCTCCTCCAGCACAGTTACTGCTTTCAGTGTAGCCTCCAGGCTGGGGTAGCCCACGGTGACATAGCCGATAAGGGCCACCCGCCCTGGTGTTTTAAAAGCCTGGGCGATGTGGCTCATATTCCCTCCCCCAGGGCCTCAGCCACGATAGAAATATCCTTGTCTCCTCGACCGGAGAGGTTAATTACTATAAATTCCTGAGCGCTCAAGGTGGGGGACAGTTGAGTGGCATAGTAGATTGCATGAGATGGCTCCAGGGCGGGGATAATTCCCTCGATGGCTGAAAGTAGCTTGAATCCCTCCAGCGCCTGGCTGTCGGTTACCGCCACATAGCGGGCACGGCCGGTGTCCTTGAGATAGCTGTGTTCCGGTCCCACCCCCGGGTAGTCCAGGCCGGGGGCGATGCTGTGAGTGGTGGCTATCTGGCCATGCCCGTCCTGCAACAGGTATGACCTGGCCCCATGTAGCACACCGGGGCTTCCCGCTACCAGGGAGGCAGAGTGCTCACTCTTGTCCAGACCCTTGCCGGCTGCTTCCACCCCGATAAGTTTGACTGAGGTGTCCTCCAGGAAAGAATGAAAAATTCCTATGGCGTTGCTGCCACCACCGACGCAGGCGATTATGTAGTCAGGCAGGCGGCCGTAAGCCTCAAGCATCTGCTGTCTGGTCTCTCGCCCGATAATGGACTGGAAGTGGCGTACCAGCATTGGATAGGGGTGTGGCCCCACTACCGAGCCTAAGAGGTAATAAGTATCATGAACGTTGGTCACCCAATCACGGATGGCCTCGTTAATGGCGTCTTTAAGGGTGCGGCTGCCTGAGGAAACACTCCTCACCTCAGCACCCATCAGCTTCATACGGAACACATTTAGCGACTGGCGATGCATGTCCTCTTCGCCCATGTAGATGACGCATTTAAGACCCAGCCGGGCGCAGGCCGCCGCAGTAGCCACCCCATGTTGTCCCGCTCCTGTCTCGGCAACTATCCTCTGCTTGCCCATGCGCTGTGCCAGTAAACCCTGGCCTATAGCGTTGTTGATTTTGTGGGCGCCAGTGTGGGCCAGGTCTTCCCTTTTGAGCAAAATGGCAGCCCCACCCAGCCTTGTGCTGAGCTGGCTAGCCGGGTAAAGGGGGGTGGGGCGGCCAATGTAGGTTCGGCAGAGTGCCTCAAACTCCTGAGTGAAAGCTGTGTCGGCGCAGGCCTGGAGAAAGGACTGCTCCAATTCAGCCAGCGCCGGCATGAGCACCTCAGGCACGAACTTGCCGCCGTAGGGGCCGAAGCGCCCCTGTGCATCAGGCAGCTTCACTGTCACTCTCCTTGACCGCTCGAATAAAGGCGGCGAGTTTACGGTGGTCTTTTTTACCGGGGCGGGCCTCCACTCCGCTGGAGACATCCACTCCATATGGCCTGGCGATGGCGATGGCCTGGACCACATTCTCAGGGGTAAGCCCGCCTGAAAGTATAATGCGGCCTAGACCTCTGGCCTGTTGGGCGATGTCCCAGTCGAAGCTCTGCCCGCTGCCCCCCTTTAGCTGGCTATGATAGCCATCAAGCAAGTAGGCGCTGGCCCGGTACAGGGGCAACTGCTCCAGCACTGCGGCGTCCTTTACCTGGAAGGCCTTTATGGCCCGGGGGAAAAGCGCCTCACAATACTCCGGGCTTTCAGAGCCGTGAAGCTGGGCCAGGTTCAGCCCGCAGTCCGACATAATTCGGCGCACCTCATCTAGGGGACTGTCTACAAAGACTCCCACCTTTAACACCAATGGCGGTAACTTAGCCACCAGGTGTTTCAGGTTTTCGGGGGTCACCTGGCGGGGGCTGGCGGCCAGGACAAAGCCCAGAGCATCAGCACCAACCTCGGCGGCAGCCAGAGCGTCCTCCAGATTGGTGATGCCACATACTTTGACTCTAATCATGAAAGTGGCCTCTTAACTGGTTGCGGTTGCCCCAGCAACTCTCTTATTTTAGCCAGTGGGTCGGGGCTGGTCACCAACGCCTCGCCGATGAGCACCGCATCAACCCCGGCCTGGCACAGCAGTTCCACATCGGCATGGCTGTGTATGCCGCTTTCACTCACGACCACAACCTCAGGCGGAATCAGCGGCCTGAGCCTGAGTGTAGTCTTCAAATCAGCGCTGAAATCATTGAGATTGCGATTATTTATACCTATCATTTGAGCATTAGCTTTAAGGGCTGTCTCTAACTCAGCCTGCTGGTGCACCTCTACCAGAGCATCCATGCCTAACTCCTGACAGAGCGCCAGCAGCTGACTCAGCTTTTTAAGAGGCAAGATAGCCACGATAAGTAATATAGCGTCAGCCCCAAAGACACGTGCTTCATATACCTGGTATGGCTCCAGGATGAAATCTTTTCTAAGCAATGGCAGGTTCATTGCCTCTCTGGCTGCCTTAAGGTCTTCCAGGCTGCCCTGAAAAAAGTCAGGCTCAGTGAGTATAGAGACAGCGTTTGCCCCGGCACGGGCATAAAGACGTGCCATATCGGCGGCGTCCAGCGAGGGGCGCAGACTTCCCCGGGAAGGAGAAGCTCTCTTGACCTCGGCGATCAGGCCGAAGCCCGCCGCTTTAAGCGCCTTCTGGAAATGGCGAGTTGGGTCTGCCTGGCCGATCCGGCTCTCAAGCTCTGCGAGTGGCAGACGGCTCTGGCTCACCTCGATACGGCGTCGTGTTTGCGCCACAATTTTATTTAGCACGTTTTACCGCCAGACGCTGGCTCAGCCTTATCAGCTCTTCCAGCTTTTTCAAGGCTTGGCCGCTATCCAGAGATTCTTTTGCTATAGCGAGGCCGGAGTTAAAATCGGCAGCCTTGCCCGCCGCTACCATAATAGCAGCGGCATTGAGCAGCACAATATCACGCCGGGGACCTTTTTCTCCCCGAAGCAGAATTCCCATGGTTATCTGAACATTCTCCTCCACAGGCCCGCCCTTCAGGTCATCTAGGCTGACAAGCGGCAGCCCCAGCGAGGTGGGGTCGAGCTCGAATGTGTTTATTTTCCCATCGTTGAGCCTGGTGACCTTATTTATACCTGTGGTGGATAGCTCATCCAGACCATCGTGGCCATGTACTACCAGAGCCTGTTTTGTACCCAGAGTCCGCAGCACCTGGGCCAGGGGTTCGGTTAAGTCAGGGCTGTAGACGCCTAGAAGCTGGATGCTGGCTGAGGCCGGGTTGGTCAGAGGCCCCAGCACATTAAATATGGTGCGTATACCAAGCTCGCGGCGGGGAAGTGCCACGTTCTTCATGGCCGGGTGCAGACGCTGAGCAAACAGGAAGCCAATGCCCACAGTGTCGATGCAGCGAGCTACCTCCTCAGGCCCCAGGTCAATGTTTACCCCCAGGGCTTCCAGGAGGTCAGCGCTGCCACACTGGCTGGAAACAGAACGGTTACCGTGCTTGGCCACCGCCAAACCGGCGCCAGCAGCTATCAAAGCCACTGTGGTGGAGACATTAAAGGTGCCTGTGCCATCACCTCCGGTGCCGCAGGTGTCCACCAAATCACTACTTTGGCAGACGACCTTGAGGGCGCTGGCTCGCATAGCCCGGGCGCAGCCCACCAGCTCAGCCACGGTCTCTCCTTTGAGACGCATAGCCGCCAGGAAGGCACCAATCTGGGCATTTGTGGCCTCACCTTCCATGATTTGATTCATAGCCGACTGGGCTTCAGCCTCGGTGAGGTTTTGCCTTTCCACCAGCTTGGCGATAGCCTTTTTAATCATACATGTCTCCCAAAACGGCGTGGCGCGAGCATTTCCCTGTAGGGGCGACTGGCCAGTCACCTTGCCGCAATATGACTTCTTTAACAATGTCACCCTGAGCGGAGCGAAGGGTCTCGCGCTCCCGCAGGGAGAGATTCTTCACTTCGTTCAGAATGACACTAATATGTAACTCCCCCCGTGAAGTTATTGTTTTCTCTTCACTAATAGAGTTGGCAATGTCTCTTTGTTTACACACTGTGCCCATTCTTGACCTCCACAGGTCTATCTGCCTCCTCAGCCAAATTGACTGCCTGCTCCAGCGCCCCGATTTTGCTCAAAGTCTCATAGTACTCCCGCATGGGCTGGGAATCAGCCACAATCCCGGCACCTGCCTGTAGATATACCATATCCCCCTTCATTATGATAGTGCGGATGGTGATGCAGGTGTCCATGTTGCCGGTGAAGCTGAAATAGCCTACCGCCCCGGCATAGGGCCCGCGCTTGAGCCTTTCCAACTGGTTGATAATTTCCATAGCCCGTATTTTGGGAGCGCCGCTGACAGTCCCTGCCGGGAAGGCAGCACGCATCAAGGAAAAGGCATTTTGTCCTTCGATCAGCTCCCCTTGCACCGAAGAGACAATGTGTATGACATGAGAATATTTTTCTATGCCCATGTACAGGGGCACTTTGACTGTAGAATAACGACAGACCCGTCCCAGATCATTGCGACCTAGATCAACCAGCATTACATGCTCGGCTCTTTCCTTGGGATCAGCCAGAAGCTCTGCAGACAGCGCTTTATCCTCGGCCTCGGTCTTCCCACGAGGTCTGGTACCGGCTATAGGCCGGGTCTCAGCTTTGCCCCCCTCTGCCTTTACCAGCATCTCCGGAGAAGAGCCTATGAGCTGGAAGGGGCCGAAGTCAAGGTAAAACATATAGGGAGAAGGATTGAGCATCCGCAATGCCCTGTAGATATCAAAGGGCTGGGCACTGGTGTGACGTCGCAGCCGCTGGGAGAGCACCACCTGGAAGATATCGCCTGCGGCGATGTATTCCTTGGCAGCCTCAACAGCAGCACAGTATTGCTCCGGGGTGAAATTGGATTCCAGGTGAGTCTGGCAGGTCTTAGGCGCTTGGGCAGTTGCCTGAGGCAGCGGCTTCCTTAGAGCGTCTATCAAAGCATCTATCTGGGCTACCGCTTCTTCATAAGCCAGCGAGGCATCCCCCTCGATGTGTGCATTAGACACCACCTGTATTCTGTGATGCACGTGGTCGAAGATGACTATAGTGTCGGTGAAAAGAAACAGACAATCGGGCAGCCCTAGCTCATCCCGCTCTGGATCAGGCAGCCGCTCAAAACAGCGCACCATGTCATAGCTGAGATAGCCCACTGCCCCACCGAAGAATCTGGGCAGCCCCGGATTGGTGGCTACCCGATGCTGTGATAGTAGCTCCTGCACCAGGTGCAAAGCGTCCTGACCCTGGTTGAAGGATATGATCTGGGGCTTTCCCTGGCGCACCACTTCGGCCTGGCGTAGGCTGGCCTTCAACGTGAGACTGGGGTTGATGCCGATGAAGGAGTAGCGGCCCAGTTGCTCACCCCGCTCCACGCTCTCCAGCAGGAAGCAGGGGGAATTCCCCCGCAGCTTGAGGAAGGCCGATACCGGGGTTTCCAGGTCTCCGGGCAACTCCCGGAAGACCGGCACCAGGTTGGCCTTCTCCGCCTGGCGACAGAAGGTTTCCTTGTCAGGCAAATAATGCATCTTTTCCCCGTTAAAACAAAAACCCCCGCCCGATAAAGGGGCGAGGGTTTTTTCTCGCGGTGCCACCCTTTTTAGCTAGTAATAAACCAGCCATCTCTTTTCAGGTACAGAGACCAATCTCAATACCCTGGACTGATAACGGTGTCCTTCCGGCTCAGCTTACACATCCGCCTGAGGCGGACTTCGGCCTGCGGCTCCCAAGTCCATTCTGCCTCTGCGCCGGTATCGGCTCACACCTAACCCGACTCTCTGAACCTCGCTGGAGACATACTAGTCTTGTTCTCAGCCTTTAGTATATTCAATTAGCCTAATTCTAGCCTTGACGGGCCTCGTTGTCAATAGTTGAGGGTGCGGTGTCCAGGACATACTATATTTTGAGATCAGGTTGACCCTAGCTTGGCCAGCCACGGTAACTAGGGAAATAACACTGGCGCTTCAACAACTCCTACCTAAGAACCGACGACACAAGTTACTTTACCCAGCTGAGATTCCTTCCGATAAGCATCTCATCCATTTCGACATGATGAGTGTTCTTCATCGGGATCGCTACCATGCCAAAGCCGTTTCGAGCTGCCATCTCGCGTACGCCTTCCGCATTGTCATAAGTCATCAAGAAATCGCCACGCAGAGCGCTAGCCAGTGTGAACAACGCCTCGTGGTCGAGTTCATTGTAAGTGTACAGGCGGGTTCCAGCTTTCTTTCCGGCAGCAGTATAAGGCGGATCAATAAAGAAAACTGCGTCTGGCCGTTCCGCGTGCTCACGGATAACGTTCAAGCCATCCCCTTGAACAAACTCGATCCTGTCCCTAATCCTCCCGATGTCGCGTATGCGCCTCGCGAGAGTGTGAGGATACCAGCGGGAAGCGATACCCCTCCCGCTCTCCCCATTCTTAATTAGACCGGCTCCCGGAGCCATGATCCCTCCATGACTCGTGCGATTCTGAAGCAGTGTTCTGAATGCCATCTCGCGTAAAGAACCACCGCTCTTGTCCAGTTCCTCTGCAAGAGATTCGTGAGTCATCTTGAAGCTCAAAATGCGTTCCACCAGCCACTCCGCTTCCCCATCGAGCAACGTTCGCCAGACGCTGGCGACTTGCTCGTCTAGTTCAACCAACAAGACCTGGTCTGCCAATTTCTCAAACGCCACTGTCAGGCCGACTATGCCACCACCAGCAAACGGCTCCACTAGCAAGCCCGGTTTTCTTGGGAAACTGTCGAACCAACACCTGATCCACGGTATTAGCCACGTCTTGCCGCCCGGGTAGCGAAATAGGCTTCTCTGCGGTACCGACGCAACGTTGACAACCCGTCTTGAGTTAGACAGATCGATAAGTTGAAGTTGGTGCACTCAGCCCCCCATATCTATTGTTTTCGTGTCAGGCGGGTTACCGTTTTCGAGTTTTTCGTCAAGCCTTTCTTGCAGCCTTTCAACGAATTCCTCTGGCGCGCCGACGTCGGGGCGGACGATTTGATCCAGTGATTCACTGAAAACAGTATAGACTGTCCTCTGCTTTTTCAGCAAGTATTGGCTTTTCGTGTCTTTGAACTCCAGGTCGTAGACAAGCCATGTAACGTCGGCGTGCTCCACATTTGTTTCCCGCAAATTGGGAAGAGTTGCGAAGAATCCCTCGTCTAGCGCAACGGCAATCTTCTTATTCCAAGCGTTCAAGATTCCACCTTTGTACAGTAGCTGCGGAGCAAGACGCTTACGACTTGATGACAGGTAGTCAGGACGCGGGTAGTTTGACTCTTTCCGCCAGTCCATGTTCGCACGAGCCCCAGGGTTTCCCATGTAATGCTCAAATGGTCTACGCACGTTTTCTGAGATGTACACTGCTTGTACTTCTAGCGCACCGAAATCTGTTACTTTGCCAGCAGCATCGTAGGCAACAAGCACGATATCGATATTCCCAGCCGTATTCCCGTTCTTGTCATTCAGGCGTACTTCGGTCAAGGACGTCCATGAAGTGCCTTCTGGAAAGAAAAAGGCGGCAGCGTCTTCTGCTATCAACCAATCTTGGCGAAATCGTATCGGACAGGTGATCGCTATGCGGTCGCTGTGAAACACACTGCAAACCCCGAGTGGATTGTCCGCTTTGTCCTTCGTACAGTTCGGAACCTTGTTATTGAACGGGCAAAGCTTGAACTTGCGGTATCTTGCTGCATCGGCAGACAGATTGCCAAGAGGGAATCCGAAAACCTCCGCTAGTGGCTGATTGTGCATTCGCCTTGTCCCACCTTCTTGTCCAGAAGAACCACCAGTTCCTCGCCTCCCACGTCTCTGGGCAACTTCATACCCTGATTACCTCATCCTTCACCATGTGCATCCTGATGAGCCGGGGCCTTTCTTTGACCTCAAAGTGGCACTGCACGGTGTCCTGTGCCATTCTTTTCAGCTCGTCAAAGGTATCAGCCTCGGTGAAGATAGGGTAGCCAAGGGCCCTGGCCTGATAGCCTCCCTCCGGGGCTTCCTCTACCAGAAAAATAATTTCCTTTTCCATTGGCTTCTCCTACGCTAGGCCTATTTTCTTCACCCTAGCTTTCTTGGTCATTAACAAGTGTAGCATGCTTTGAACAAAGTCTTCATCATTGCAGTTGGAGATGAACGATAAAGCAAGAAAGACCTTATCCAATTAGCTTAATCCTAGCCTCGCCTGGTTCCTTTGTCAATAGTTTGTTTGACCATTTTCCTCATCTGCGCTAAAATGCGCAAGGGACTTTCCACAGTGTTATTCCCCCTGCAGGCTATCAAGACTGAATTGTGCGGAGACGAACATGTCTAGGCGGTATGATGTGATCATCGTGGGAGCTGGCCCGGCGGGCATCTTCGCCGCCCTGGAGATGTCCCAGGCCAAAGGTGCAAGCGTTTTGCTCTTGGAAAAGGGCAAGGACATCAATGGGCGTGTTTGCCCAGCAACCAGCAAGGTCAATGTCTGTCCCCCCTGTCACCCCTGCAACCAGGTGAGCGGCTGGGGTGGTGCTGGTGCCTTCAGCGATGGCAAGCTGACGCTTTCCTCAGTGGTAGGGGGGCGGCTGAAAGAGCACCTGGGAGAGGGGAGGACTGAAGCCTTGATCCAGCAGGTTGATGATATCTATCTCAGTTTTGGCGCTCCGGAGCAAGTCTACGGCGTGGGTGATGAGGTGGAACATCTGGCACGGCGTGCCAGTCTGGCTGAGTTGAGGCTTATCCCGGTGAAGCTGCGGCATCTGGGCACGGATCGCTGCCGCGAAGTGCTTAAGTCTATGAGAGAGCATCTGGAGGGAAAGGTGGAGGTGCGCCTGAATACCTCCGCCGCAAGGCTGCTGGTGCGGGATGGGACTGTGGCCGGGGTGGAGACGGAGGAGGGAGAACGCATCGGCTGCCGCTATCTCATTATAGCTCCGGGGCGGGAAGGCGCTGACTGGCTTGTCAAACAAGGCTCTCAGCTAGGCTTGGCATGGCGAAGCAACCCCATTGATCTGGGGGTGCGGGTGGAGTTGCCAGCGGTAGTGCTGGAGGAACTGACCAATGTTCTCTATGAGTCCAAGCTGGAGTTCTACTCCGAGAGCTTTGATGACCGCATCAGGACTTTCTGCATGTGTCCCTATGGCGAGGTTACCATGGAGTCAACCGGTGGCGATGATCCTGTGACCACGGTCAACGGGCACAGCTTCAGTGGCCGCAAAACGGGTAACACCAACTTTGCCTTGATGGTAAGCACTACTTTTACTGAACCATTCCGCGAGCCTATCGCCTATGGGCGGTATATCGCTCGTCTGGCCAATATTTTAAGCGGCAGTGTGCTGGTGCAGCGCCTGGGCGACCTGCTGGAAGGGCGCCGTTCCACTCTCCAGCGGATAGAACGCTCTGTGGTGCAACCCACATTGAAAAGCGCAGTCCCCGGCGACCTCAGCTTTGTGCTGCCTTATCGCTATCTACAGGGCATCGTGGAGATGCTCAACGCCATGGACAAGCTAGCCCCCGGCGTGGCCTCCCGCCATACCCTCCTCTACGGCGTGGAGGTCAAGTTCTATTCGTTGAGGTTGGAGCTTACGGAGGATCTGGAGACTGAGGTGCACAACCTGTTTGCTGTCGGCGATGGGGCCGGGGTCAGCCGCGGGCTGGTGCAGGCCTCGGCCTGTGGCCTGGTGGCGGGACAGGAGGTGCTCAAGAGATTGAAGGCAAAATCCTCTCGGACTGCAAGGTCTGGCTCTAGGCGCTGACGTCCCAGGGCGGTGGCACCATGTATCTGGGTGTAGACCTCACTTGCCCTGTCTCAACCACGGCCTGTGTGACGCTGCCCTGGCTGCCTATACCGCTTCTCTGTGTCATAATAGGCAGACATAGGTCTTGGGCTGCCCTGAGGAGGGACTGCTCCATATCCCAGGGTATTGTATTTTCCCCCATAACGTGCTATATTAGTTTACAGAAAAGAGTGTACCAGAAGTGGGTGTCTGCCCACTTTTTTGTTAGCGCTAGGGAGGGCAAGTTAAAGGGAGGCCAGGGTTATGAAAAGTGATTTTTTACTGGCCATTACCCAGCTATCGGCGGAGAAGAATCTACCTAAGGAGGTAATCCTCCAGGCGGTGGAATCTGCGCTGGTATCGGCCTATAAAAAGGACAGCCTTACCGGTGGTCAGGACATCTCGGTTAAGATTAATTCTTCCACCGGCGAGGTCAAGGTCTATGCCCAGAAGGTGGTCATGGAGATGGTTTCTGACCCTCGCCAGGAGATCTCCCTGACTGATGCTCATCGGATTAAGAAAGGTTTCCAGCTTGGTGATACTATCCAGGTGGAGATCACCTCGCGTAATGCCGGGCGTATTGCTGCTCAGACAGCCAAACAGGTGGTATCGCAACGTCTCAAAGAGGCGGAGCGTGATGCCATCTATGTGGAATTTGTGGGCAGAGAGGGCGATGTTATCAGTGGGATTGTGCAGCGTATTGAGCTAAAGCAGGTATTCATTGACCTGGGCAGGACAGAAGCGGTGTTGCCTGCCACAGAACAAGTGCGCGGGGAACGCTATAGGGTGGGACAGAGGCTTAAGTTATATCTGCTGGAGGCAAGCCGAAGTGGCAAGGGGCCTCAGGTGGTGGTGTCACGCTCTCATCCCAATCTGCTACGGCGACTCTTTGAGTTGGAGATCCCGGAGATCCATAGCGGTCTGGTGGAGGTGAAGGCCATAGCTTGGGAGGCTGGCAACCGCGGCAAGGTGGCTGTAGCCGCCCGTCAGCAAGGCGTTGACCCAGTAGGCTGTTGCGTTGGCCAGAGGGGCATCCGGATACAGAATATTGTCAACGAGCTAGGTGGGCTCAAGTTAGATGTTGTTCAGTGGCATTCCACTCAGGCCATCTTTATAGCCAATGCCCTCAGTCCAGCCCAAGTCAGCAGTGTAAAGGTTGATGCAGAGACTAAGACGGCTACCGTGGTTGTGCCTGACCGGCAGCTATCTCTGGCCATAGGCAAGGAAGGGCAAAATGCCCGGCTGGCGGCCAAGCTGACCGGATGGCGTATAGATATTAAGAGTGCTTCCGCAGCACAGGCAGAACAGGCGGAGGCGGAAAAGGCAGAAGCAGCTAAGGCGGAGGTGACTCCGGCCGAGGTGACTGTGCAGGAGGCTGCGCCTGTAGTAGAGGCTGAGAAGATTCTGGCTGAGGCAGCGGCTGGTGAGCCCGAGAAAATTCTGGCTGAGGAGGTGGTTGGGGAGGCTCAGACGGCACCCCTGCCTACACCAGAACCACAGGTTGTGTCTCCCGTTGCTGAAGTGGTGCCGGTGGTTGGAGCAACAGAGGCGCGTGTAGTGGAGGCTGAACCTGCGGTGGAACTCGTTGAAGAGGTCTTTTTCGAAGAGGAGAAACCATCTAAGGAAAAGGCGCAGATACGCTTCGCCGAGGATTTGTCTGTGGTCAGGGGTATTGTCCCTGAGGGAAAGACCAAGAAGGTCAAGAAAAAGGCACACCGTGCCAGGCAAGCCTACGAGGACTACTCTTCGGAGTAGTTTTGTCCGGTGGCAAATTGGGGAAGTATGTCTAAAAGCGAAATAACAGGCACAGGAAATAAACAGGAAGCACAAACCCGACTGTTGCCCCAGCGGAGTTGTGCGGGCTGCCGGCAGGTCCGAGATAAGCGCCAGTTAATCCGTTTGGTCAGGCTGGGAAACGGGGAGGTGGAGGTGGATGTCACAGGCAAGAAGTCAGGGCGCGGCGCTTATCTTTGTCCCAGGCCCAGTTGTTGGCAAGAGGGGCTGAAAAAAAATCGCTTAGAACGTGCTCTGCGTACCAGCATCACCAAAGAGAAGCGACAGCGCCTGCTGGAACACGGGCAGAGCTTGGCTAACGAGGAAATCACCGGTGCAGCCAGCTAGCCTGGTTTCTTTAAGGAGAATGTATGGAAGCCAAGAAGCCAGCTTCGACAGCAGCCGAAACTTCGGCGGCCACCGGCGCTACTGTCAAGAAGACTGCCAAAGCACCACCCCACCAGGTGGCGTTGCCAAACTATCCCAGTGTGAGACAACTGTCCGAACTGCTGTCAGTCAGCTCCATAGAGGTCATCAAGCAGTTGATGCGGCGGGGCATCATGGCCAACATCAACCAGGTTATTGACTTCGAAAATGCCGTTTTGGTGGCTCATGACTTCGGCTTTGAGGCTGTGGCATTGCCTGTGAAGTCGACCAGAGCTGGTGCACGGCAGGTCTCCCAGGAGGACAAAGCTGCTCTACGACCTCGTCCCCCTGTGGTAACCATCATGGGCCATGTTGATCACGGCAAGACCAAGCTCTTGGATGCCATCCGCAAGACCAATGTGGTGGCCACTGAGGCTGGGGGCATTACCCAGCATATTGGCGCTTATCAAGTGGAAGTGGATGGGCGTCGCATCACCTTTCTGGATACCCCGGGTCATGAAGCTTTCACCGCTATGCGAGCTCGTGGCGCTCGGGTGACTGATATCGCTGTTCTGGTGGTTGCTGCTGATGACGGAGTGATGCCCCAAACTGTGGAGGCCATTGACCACGCCCGCGCTGCCGGAGTCCCTATTGTGGTAGCACTTAATAAGATAGATAAGGCCAACGCTAACCCGGAGCGGGTTAAACAGCAGTTGGCTGAGCGGGGGCTGGTGATTGAGGAATGGGGTGGTGATGTGATCTGTGTCCCGGTCTCCGCTAAGATGGGTCAGGGTATCTCAGACCTGTTGGAGAATATCCTGGTAGTGGCTGAGGTGGCTGAGCTCAAGGCCGACCCCGAACAGCTTGCTGAGGGTGTGGTCATCGAAGCCAAGCTGGACAAGACCAGGGGGCCCCTGGCCACAATTCTGGTGCAGGACGGCATGCTCAAAGAAGGCGACCGTGTCTTAGCTGGCAGTAGCTGGGGGCGGATCAAGGCTATGTTCAATGATAAAGGTAAGCGCATCAAGCGGGCTGAACCGGCTACTCCGGTGGAAATCCTGGGTCTTAACACTGTGCCTCAAGCAGGTGACAGATTCCAGGTGGCTGCTGATGACCGCGTGCTGAAGGAGATGGTGCAGCAACACCAGGCGGAGAAGGAAACAACTAAGTCGATGAGCCTCAGCGAACTGGCTAGCAAGATTAGCGCTGGCGAAGTCAAGGAATTAAACGTAGTACTTAAAACGGACGTTCAGGGCAGCATTGAGCCTATAAAAGCCTCCCTGGAGCGCCTGAAGACAGAGAAGGCAAAGGTGGGGTTGATCCATACGAGCAGTGGCAGCATAACCGAGAGCGATGTACTATTGGCTCTGGCTTCTCGGGGTATCATCGTTGGTTTCAATACTTCAGTAGAGCCAGGAGCACGGCGGCAGGCGGAGGCTGAGGGGGTGGACATCCGCCTCTACAACATAATCTACGAGCTGGTGGAGGATGTGGAGAAGGCACTTAGAGGCCTGGTGGAGCCGTCTTACTCGGAGGTGGTGGAAGGACATGCCGAAGTCCGGGCTGTCTTTGGTTCCAGCAAGGGGAGAAAGGTGGCTGGCATTTACGTTACCGATGGCAGGCTGTATCGAAGCGCTCTGGTTAGGGTGCTACGTCAAGGGCAAGTGCTTCATCAGGCGCAGGTGGATAGCTTGAGGCGCTTCAAAGAGGATGTCAGGGAAGTGGGCGCGGGCTTTGAGGCTGGGTTGGGTCTGGAAGGGTTCTATAGCTTTGAGGTGGGCGACATTATTGAAGCTTATCGGCGTGAGAAAAAGGCAGGGTAGCCCAGTTACATCAGACGGACCAGGATAGAGACATGAGTCGGCGCACTGAGCGGGTTAACCAACTACTTCGGGAGGAGATAAGTGAGCTATTGCGCCAGGCCAAAGACCCACGGCTAGACAGCTTTGTCACCGTAACCGAAGTGAATATCACACCAGACCTGAGGCATGCCAAAGTCTTTGTCAGCATCCTGGGCGATGAGAAGGAACAAGAGCGGGTTTTGGCAGGATTAGCGGCTGCTTCAGGTTTTTTGCGCAGACAGCTTGCCCCCCGGCTGACCATGCGCTTTGTCCCTGAACTGGCCTTCTTGCGGGACGATTCTATTGAACGCGGCAGTCACCTGCTACAGCTTATTGACCAGATAGAGTCCCAGTCAAATCAGGGTGGCAGCACCGTTGACCATTGACGGCATCCTCAATATAGACAAGCCGCTGGGTCTGACTTCTTTCCAGGTGGTGGCTAGAGTGAAGCGGCTCACTGGTCTGCGGCGAGTAGGCCACGGTGGTGCGCTTGACCCGCTGGCCACAGGTGTATTGCCAGTGTGCTTGGGCCAGGGCACTCGGGTCGCCGAATTCCTAATGTTGGCCTCCAAAACCTATCGTGCTCAGATTGAACTGGGTATAACCACTGATACTTACGACGCCGCAGGCAAGGTGCTTCAGCGTATCAACCCTTCGGAGGTCAGCCGTCAGCGCTTGGAGCAGGTGTTAGCCCAGTTTCGGGGCTGGTTGGAGCAGACGCCACCCATGTACAGCGCCCTTAGGCACCAGGGGCAACGTCTCTACAAACTGGCCCGGGCCGGTCTGGAGGTAGCCAGACGTCCCCGCAGAGTTCATCTATCTCGCCTGGAACTTGTGGATTGCCAGTTGCCTCTGTTTACCATAGAGGTGGACTGCAGCAAGGGCACTTATATCCGCTCTCTAGCATATGATTTGGGCCAGGCCCTGGGTTGTGGCGCTTACCTCAAAAACTTGGTTCGTCTCCGCTGTGGTACATTTGACCTACGGGATGCTACTTCTCTGGCTAGCTTTGAGAAGCTAGTGCGTCAGGAGGAATGGCTGCCTCTGGTTCATCCCATGGACACCGTGCTATCGCCACTGAAGGCAGTAGTGGTGGGACAGGCAGAGCAGCAGGATATAGAGCAGGGTCGCTCGCTATCTCTGGAGACAAGCCCAGACGAGGAGATTTGCCGCGCCTATTCTCAGGATGGCCGCTTTCTGGCGCTGCTGCGAGTGCAGAAGGAAAGCGGACTGTGGCATCCTTACAAGGTCTTTGCCAGGCCAGCGGAACGGGTGAATTTGACCAAATAGGCCAAATTTGACAACAAACCTCTTGACTTCTGACCTAGATATGTTTATATTGCAAGCATACAGAAAGGTGGTGAATAGTTATGCAGGCTTATTGCTTCAAGTGCAGAGCTAAGAAGGAGATAAAGGAGCCCAAGAAAGTCACCCTGAAGAACGGCCGTCCGGCCACGCGGGGCGTGTGCCCGACTTGTGGCACCAAGATGTTCCGCATTGGCAAGAGCTAGGAGACTATCCGAGCTTTCCCGGGAAGGACGCTGAACCAATTCGGCTAAGTCTGTATTAGTCCTGCTTTGTCCCTGGGAGACGCAGCTTTTGTATCAAAAGCTTAGGGTTGAGTGTCAGCACTTGGTGGCATTCCTTGTGGCTAAGGCCAGCACCTTGAGCCACGTATAGGCTCAGGGCGGCGGAGAGTAGCTCATCAGGTTGGTGAGCATCAGAATCGACTAGCAGTCTTGCACCAGCCTGACGGGCTATGTTTGCGATATGCCCATTGCTGAGGCAATGACCCTTCCTAGCCGAAAGTTCTATAAATACATTGTTAGAGGTAGCTAGCTCGGCTTCTTCCAGAGTGAGTAGACCCGGATGTGCCAATATATCAACGTTGCGGCATTGGACAGCGGCTCGGTTGGTGCCTTTTTCCACCGGCTCGGTAGTTGTTTCACCATGAACCACTACCAGCCAGGCACCCAATGTTTTGGCTTGTTGGGCAGTTTCGGCGATTGTTGCTGCAGGCAGATGGGTCAGTTCCACGCCAGGGATGGCCAGAATGTCCCAGTGTGCTGTGGCCAGAGCACAGTCGCGGATTGTCTCGGTCAGTACACGCTGGAGGCTGCCCTGGGCTACATGGTCAGTCACGGCGATGGCCTTATAGCCAGCATGATGGGCACGGCGTATTAGTTCAATGGTGGTTAGTGCTCCGTCGCTAAGGTTGGTATGACAATGAAAGTCATATATCACGATTCACCTCTCAAAACTGTCGAGTTGACGCCAGCCTTTGACAATAGCATAATAATGACTGCCAGGCAAGTGGTTGGCCGGTACTGGAGAAAAACGCATGTATGAGCGGATAATAGTAGCGCTAGACGGTTCGGAACTGGCAGAAGTAGCCATTCCGTATGCTCAGGAATTAGCGCTACGGCTGGGCTCTGAGCTGGATGTTGTCACAGTCTGTGAGCCCCCCTGTGAGCAGGAGTCTATGCAAAAGGTCTATATTGACAATATGTCTGCTGAACTAGGCAGATCTGGAATTCGACTACATTCTGTGTTATTATACGGCAAAGCTGCCGATGCTATATTGGACTACTCTGAGCGAAACAAGATAAACTTGATTGCTATGTCCACGCATGGACGCTCCGGAGTCAGCCGCTGGGTGGTGGGAAGTGTGGCTGATAAGGTGCTCCGGGGTGCTTCCTGTCCGGTACTCCTCATCAGCGCTCGCAAAAGCGAGGAACCCAAGCTAGAGACGGTGAGTTTGAAGTGCATCCTTCTGCCTCTGGACGGCTCCCCATTGGGGGAGTCAGCTCTCCCCTATGTTGAAGAGCTAGCCTCCAAGACAAATGCTGAGATATTGCTGCTTCAGGTAGTTACACCCTTGGAGAGAGCTGTCCCTATAGAGGGTTATACAGTACATCTGGCTGATGTTTATGGGGATGTGCTGGCTCAAGCAAAGAAATATCTCACCAAGATGGAGCAGCGGTTGAAACAGAAGGGCATAGCCGCCCGCTACGAGGTAGTTTCTGGGCTGCCCGCAAGTGTAATTATTGATTATGCCCGCGACAAAGCGGTTAACCTGGTGGCTATGTCCACTCATGGCAGAGGTGGCATCAGCCGCTGGGTACTGGGCAGCGTGGCTGACAAGGTATTGCGCGGCTGTGGGTCGCCGCTATTGCTAGTGAAGGCAGCACAGGCGACCGAAACCAAGGCATAGCCGTCACATGAAAGGAAAAAGATCAACTATGGGCAAAATCAACGTAGCTATTATAGGTGTGGGAAACTGCGCCTCCTCTTTGGTTCAGGGTGTCTATTACTACCGTCGAGCTAAACCTGGCGAGCGCATCCCGGGGCTGATGCATGTTGACCTGGGTGGTTACCATATCAGCGATATCAATTTCGTGGCTGCTATTGATATTGACAAGAACAAAGTGGGCAAGGACCTGGCCGAGGCCATCTATACCTCGCCTAACAACACTTACAAGTTCTGCGATGTCCCTACTACGGGGGTGAAAGTAGTCCGGGGCATGACCCATGATGGGCTGGGCAAATACCTCTCCAAGATCATCACCAAGGCGCCCGGGCCTACAGCCAACATCGTGCAAATTCTCAAAGAGACTAAGACTAATGTGGTGGTCAATTACCTGCCGGTGGGCAGTGAAGAGGCTACCAAATGGTACATTGAACAGGTGTTGGCTGCCGGCTGCGGCTTTGTCAACTGCATACCTGTCTTTATCGGCCGGGAACCATACTGGCAGTCTCGCTTTACTGAGCGCGGCCTGCCCGTTATTGGTGATGATATAAAGTCCCAGTTGGGTGCCACCATAACCCACAGGGTGCTTACCAGGCTATTCCAGGATCGTGGGGTCAAATTAGAGAGGACTTATCAGCTTAATATTGGCGGCAACACCGATTTCTACAACATGCTAGAAAGGGAGCGGCTGGAGTCCAAGAAAATCTCAAAGACCACTTCTGTCACTTCACAGCTCGATTATGAAATAGCTCCGGAAAACATACATGTCGGACCCAGCGATTATGTACCCTGGTTATTAGATAGAAAGTTTTGTTATATTAAGATGGAGGGCCGCACCTTTGGGGATGTGCCGCTTAACCTGGAGTTAAAGATGGAGGTATGGGATAGCCCCAACTCGGCGGGAGTGGTCATCGATGCCATCCGCTGCTGCAAACTGGCACTGGACCGCGGCTTGAGCGGTGCGCTTGTTGGACCTTCCTCCTACTTTATGAAGTCACCGCCGGTTCAATATACCGATGACAAAGCACGCCAGCTGGTGGAAGAGTTTATAGCTGCATCAGGGACCGAAAAGACTGAAAAAGAAGCGTGATGAAAATAGCCCAGGTTTCAGCTTACGACTTCGCCTACCCGGGCGGGGTCAGCTCTCATATTGCTAATCTGGAGCAGCATCTCAAGCAGATGGGGCATCAGGTAAAAATACTGGCACCCTTTACCCGTGGACATGCACCCTTACCTGCCAATGTGATCCCCTTCGGTGGCTCTATCCCGTATCCCTCAGGAGGCTCTATCGCCCGGTGCTCTCCTTCACCATTTTTTACACAATCTATGAAAGCCACACTGGAGAGAGAGCGTTTCGATATAATCCACTTACACGAGCCGTTGACGCCCATGCTACCACTAACGGTACTGCGAGCATTGCGTAACTCCAAAGAGCCAACCGTGGGCACATTCCATGCTTATCACAATACCCCTCGTGGCTATCGCGTGTTCAAACCCCTTATAAAACAGTATTTTAACCGCCTGGACGCCCTGACCGCAGTGTCAAGGCCAGCCATGGAGTTTGTAGCTCAGGTGTTCCCAGGCAACTATACTATCATCCCTAATGGCATTGAATTAGAGCACTTTTCGCCTCAGGTAGCTCCTATGCCTGAGCTTGCGGATGGCAAACTGAATATTCTGTTTGTCAGCCGACTGGAGAAGCGTAAGGGGCTGGACTATTTGTTAGGCGCCTATCCCCTGATCAAGAAGCAGCTTCCTCAGGCACGCCTCATTGTGGTTGGGCCTGGCACCAGGCTCAGGCGAGGATATGAGGCTATTGTAGAGAGAGGAAAGCTGCAAGACGTCCATTTCATCGGGTATGTCTCGCAAGACGATTTACCCCGATATTACCGCAGCGCCCACGTTTTCTGTGCGCCTGCCACCGGTGATGAGAGCTTCGGCATTGTGCTCTTGGAAGCTATGGCTATGGCCAAGCCGATTGTTGCCAGCAATATCCCTGGCTATGCCGGGGTGATGAGCCATGGAGTAGAGGGACTACTGGTGCCGCCCAAGGACGAGAAAGCCCTGGCCCTGGCCTTGATTACCCTGCTCCGCGATGAACCACTGCGCCTTGAAATGGGCACCCGTGGGCGGGCTAAGGCAGAAGACTATAGTTGGACCCATGTAGCTAAAAAAGTAATGGACCTTTATCAAGATGTACTCAATCGCAAATCAAAAGGAGCGAGTTTTGCCCAGCCACAAATGTCCTCGATCTCAGGCTGAGCACTGATGAAAAGCCTGCCCCAAATAAGGACTTGGGCCGGCCGCAGTATCAGCGGGCCAGTCACCTCTTTGCTGGTCAAGACCAAACTTACCCCCAACATAATAACCATAACTGGCTTTTTGGTCTGTGTGGGGGCTGCGGTAGCAATTGGCGCTGGTCATCTGGTGTTGGGGGGAGGGCTAGCTCTAGGCTCAGGTGTTTTCGATCTTTTGGACGGGGCGCTGGCCAGGGCACAAAAGAGCAGCACCAAATTTGGCGCCCTGCTTGATTCCACCCTGGACCGCCTCTCCGACGCTGCTTTGCTGCTGGGTTTAGTGGTGCACTATGCCTGGCAGAACCAAGAGTGGAGGGTAGTCCTGGCAGCAATGGCTTTGGTGGGTTCGTTCTCAGTCAGCTACATCAGGGCGCGTGCCGAGGGATTGGGGTTGGAATGCCGCGAAGGTCTCTTCACCCGCCCGGAGAGACTGATTGTGCTCTCGGTGGGGCTTCTGGTCAATCAAGCGTTGATAGCATTGTGGATACTGGCCGTGTTGGGCTTTTTTACGGCAGCCCAGCGTCTCTTTCATTTGTGGAGGCAGTTGAAGCGGCAGGGCAACCCCTAAATTCTGAGAAGAGCGGGAGTGTGGCGGGGATGTCTGATGAAAAATAAAATATAAACGATACGACGTAAGCATATAGCATTTGATGCCTCTCAATGTTAGAATACAAATATGAAAACTCTCGAATGCCTAATAAAACAAGGGGATTGTCTGGATGTGTTGCAGCACTACCCTGATAATTTCTTTGATCTTATTGTAACATCGCCACCGTATGCTGATTGTCGAGCCAAGTCATACGGAGGAATTTCACCTGATAACTATGTTCAATGGTTTCTTCCGCGCAGTAAACAGTTTCTGAGGGTACTGAAGCCGACCGGAACGTTTATTCTTAACATTAAAGAAAAGGTCGTTGACGGTGAACGGCATACATATGTTATTGAATTGATTCTGGAACTCCGACGTCAAGGGTGGTTGTGGACCGAGGAGTTTATTTGGCACAAAAAAAATTGTCATCCCGGCAAATGGCCTAATCGCTTCCGTGATGCATGGGAAAGATGTCTTCAGTTTAATAAGACACGAAAATTCCACATGTATCAGGAAGCCGTAATGGTTCCTATGGGAGACTGGTCAAAAACACGGTTGAAGCATCTTGGTCAGAATGATGTTATTAGATTTAACTCTCAAGTCGGTAGCGGTTTCGGGAAAAATATCGCAAATTGGGTGGGCCGTGAAAAAGCATACCCTTCGAACGTTCTTCATTTGGCGACTGAAACTGGGAATCGGAATCACAGCGCAACATTCCCCCAAGATCTTCCGGAATGGTTCATTAAGCTTTTTACTAAAGAGGACGACTGGGTACTTGATCCATTCGTCGGATGTGGAACTGTATGTGAGATGGCTCAAAAACTCGGACGCAACTGTGTTGGAATAGATATTTTAGAAGAATACGTCACATTAGCTCGTGAAAAAGTAAAGGAAAAAGAAACGCTTCTTTGTGAGACAGTGGGGGAATATGGCACAAATAACAAAAAGCGAAATAGTCGAGTTCATCGAGCCCAACATTCAGCAGTTTCACAAGCGAAGGCTCGATAAACTCACTGCCCTTAAATTGAAGGAGATTCTTTCCCGGAAGAATCCATACCTATTCCGAGCTAAGAATCAAAACACCGCTCAGGATTTGGTCAAAACCATTCTGGATGCGCATCTCTCCTCACAGGAAGAAGGTATCTTCGGTAGCTTTCTTGAAGAGTTGGCTATTTTTATATGTGCAAAGGTATACGGCGGTAGAAAATCTTCCTCTGAAGGTATTGATCTCGAATTTTATAAAAATGGAACATATTACATCATTTCAGTCAAATCCGGCCCCAATTGGGGAAACAGTCGCCAAATTGCACGAATGAAAGATGATTTTAAACGCGCCAAACGTATTCTCGGCACAAATGTTACCAGTCAAAAAGTGATTGCCGTAAATGGCTGTTGCTATGGCAAAGATGACAATCCCGATAAAGGTGACTATTTGAAATTGTGTGGTCAGCGATTCTGGGAGTTTATATCCGGCAATGAAAATCTTTACACAGATATTATTGAACCGTTAGGTTATAGAGCAAAGAAAAAGAACGAAAAATTTTCTGAAGAATACGCAAAGGTAATTAACAAATTTACTCATGAATTTGCGACTGAATATTGTGGCAAAGACGGCTCGATCCTATGGGGAAAACTTGTCAAATTCAATTCAGGAAAATCATCCAGCAACTAAATGCAGCAGACTCAGTGAAACTACGCCGCTGAGCCACTTCGTTAATTACATAACCGCCATTCACCCTCAGGCAGTCTCCCTTTTCTCATCCATCCAAATTGGGCACACTTCGTCGTTTATCAAAGATATTATCAGACTTGCCTAAATCCGGAATAGGGTTCAATAATAGTAGTAGATAATATAGATGCTGAAAGAAAATTAATCCGGACCGGCGGATAGAACTACAGAGAATGGAGGGTAAAATGGCTGTTTCGAGAGAAGGTCAATTAGAGTTGCTGACTGACAAGAATAGCGTTTTGGTCCTTGTGGACTACCAGCCTTCGATGTTCAAAAGTGTTGCTTCCGGGGACAAGACTATAATCAAGAGTGCTGCTATCGGGGCAGCAAAAGCTGCCAGCATACTGGGAGTTCCTGCTGTTCTGTCAGCGATTAATCCTAAATTTCTGGGGGAGTTTATTCCGGAAATCACCTCAATATTCCCAGGTCAGGAGGTATTTGCCCGAAAGGTTCCCAGTTTTGACGCTTTTGAAGATGAAGGGACCTGGAATGCTGTTAAAAAAATAGGGCGAAAGAAACTGGTCATTTCAGGGCTGTGGACTTGCATGTGCTTTGCCTACACCGCTCTTCATGGCTTAAAAGAGGGATATGAAGTTTATGGATTAATTGATGCCGCCGGTGATTCTACTCCGGAGGCACACAGGTATGGAATAAAGAGAATGTTACAAGCCGGAGTTATTCCGATTACTCTGGAGTCATTGGTATCTGAATGGATGCACGACTGGAACAATCCAAAAGCCGGCGAGCTTGTCAAAGAAGTTTATTCAAAGTATGGCGCTATGATCGGTCTTCAGTAAATTATTTCCGGGACTTGGTGAACTTATAGCCCACGCCGCGCACGTTCTGGATCATATCGGCTGTCTGGGGGCTGTCCTTTAGCTTATCGCGCAGGCGCTGGACATAGACTTTGATATAGCTAATATCATCTTCCAGAGAACCAGCGCCCCATACTTTTTCCAGTAGATAACGGTGGCTGAGCACCCGGCCTTCGTTGCATACCAGTTGATAAAGCAGATTATACTCGGTGGGGGTGAGCTGTAACATCTTGCCGGCGAGGCGGACTTCATGCCCCTCGAAGTCCATATGGAGATCGCCAGAGCTGAAATAGCCGCTGGCACTGCTCTTGGGTATGGCCTGCACCCGCCTGAGCATGGACTGCACTCGTGCCAGGAGTTCAATGTGGCTGAATGGCTTGGTGATATAGTCATCAGCACCCAGTTCCAGGCCACGCACGATGGCTGCTTCTTCAGTGCGGGCGGTGAGTATGATTACCGGGACATTGGAAAAGCGCCGGATGTCTTTGAGTACCTCAAAGCCATCAATATCAGGCAGCCCCAAATCCAGGATGACCATGTCGGGGTTTTCTCTCTCTATCAGCTCTAGCCCTCGTTTTCCCTCCGCTGATGAGAGTATGTTGGAACCTGGCCAGCGCAGCTCAAAACACAGAGAAACCACCTCGACAATATCAGTAGCGTCTTCAATAACTACTATTTTCATTATCTTTTGACCAAGCAAACTTGTATCCGCGGGCAGTATAGCAATCATCTTTCTTAATGTCAATATATGGTAGAAGCTAAACGATATAAATAAAAGATAACAAAGTTGCAATTGGTATTTGGTTCAGGTTAAAATTAACTTCAAGAGCTAGAGCTAAAATAGAAAGAGGATTTACCTGTGATTAATTGGCAGGAAGAGTACAAAAAAAAGACGATCTCTGCCGATGAGGCGGTCAGCCACGTTAAGTCGGGGGACAGGGTGGTGTTCACCCCTGGCAGGGAGGCCTTTGCCATAGGTCTGGCCCTGGCTGCCAGGAAAGAAGAACTGAAAGGGGTCCGAATCTTCACCCCCTCACCTGGCTTTGACTTCGGCTGGTATGATGCCGGCTGGTCGGATTCGTTTGAAGTTACCATTATTATGCCCACCGCTGTCTGCCAGGATGCAGTAGATGCCAGACTCATTGAGCTGAACCCAGGCACTCTCATTCCATTCGAAGAAGGCCCTCATGCTCCCACGCCAGACGTGTTGCTGACTGAGGTCTCGCCGCCTGACGAGCGTGGCTTTTGCAGCTTCGGGGCCTCTGTATGGAACAAGCGCCGCGTTATTAAGGAGGCGAAGCTGAAAATTGCCGAGGTGAACCCAAACCTCATCAGGACTTATGGCGACAACTATGTCCATATCTCCGAGATAGACTACTTTGTAGAACATCTCTCCATAGGTGGCGCTCCAGGAACCGGCAGTCTGGCGGGCAGGGCTATCAAGGAAACTGAGCCTTATCTCTATAACGTCGCCCAGAATGTATCTGGGTTGATTCGTGATGGCGATACTATACAAATAGGCGTGGGCCGCACTACCGAGCCATTAGTCAAGCTGGGTATCTTTAAGGGAAGACGTGACCTTGGCTGGCACTCCGAGGCAACCCCGGGAGGTGTAATCTCTCTAGTACGCGAGGGCGTGATCAACGGCAGCCGCAAGACACTCCACCCAGGCAAATGTGTGGTGACCTCGCTTGGGGGAGGCACCAAGGAAGAGATGGACTGGGTTACTATGAACCCGCTCTTTATGCTGGTGGATGTGGGCTATCTGGAGGATATTAGGGTGATTGCTGCCCATGATAATATGGTGGCCATAAACAATGCTCTGGTAATAGACCTTTCGGGTCAGATAGGCGCTGAGTCCATAGGCTACCGCTTCATGGCTGTGGCGGGCGGGCAGATACCCTTTGTCTATGGGGCTACTCTGTCCAAAGGGGGGCGTTCTATAACCTGTCTGCCTTCTACTGCCCAGGGGGGCAAGATATCCCGTATAGTGCCCACTCTGCCGCCGGGGACAGTGGTCACTATTCAACGCAATTTGACCGACAACGTGGTTACGGAATATGGCATCGCTCAGCTCAAGGGCAAAACACTGAGGCAGCGTGCTCAGGAGCTGATCAATATCGCCCACCCCGATTTCCGGGCTGAATTGAAAAAGGAAGCTGAGAAGCTCTACTGGCCATAGTATGAAAAGACCATTTTGTGTCTGGCAAGATGTCTACGCTATCGGCGGGTCTGAGTTGACCGATCCCTATGATTGCTGCGTTTACCTTCTGGGTGGCCCCCAGCCTGTAGTTATTGACTGCGGGGCCGGTGCCAGTTTTGACCAACTGGTGGCAAACATTCGGGAAGTCGGCTTCGATCCTGAGAAGGTAGCTGCGGTTATTGTCACTCATGCCCATCTTGACCACATCGGCTCGCTTTACCAGTTTCGTAGTAAGCTGGGCGCACGGATAGTGGCCCATGAGCGGGATGCCGCCGCTATAGAGTTGGGCAAGGGCGTAGGTGCTGACTTATATGGCATGGATTACCGCCCTTGCCCGGTGGACATCAAGCTTAAGGGCGGCGAAGAGGATTTTGCCTGGTCAGGCGGCCATTTCAAGATAGTGCATATCCCAGGCCATACTCCGGGCAGTGTCGCCGCCTATGTGGATTTGGGAAAGCGAGTCCTCTTCGGTCAAGACATTCATGGCCCTTACTACACAAGATGGGGGGCTGACCCAAAACAGGCTGTCGCCTCGCTTCAGAGGCTGGTGGAGCTGCGGGCTGATATACTATGTGAAGGACATTTTGGCATATACCAGCCGGCCAGCCAGGTGGAGGCCTATATCAAGGGGTTTTTGAATGGGCTGCGCCGGGGCGATATGGATGAAGACTTCCAAGGAGTATACTAGGCACGGAGCAGGTCAAATCTTTCGGATATGGTCGGCATAAGATGGCGAAAATAAAAGTAGGCATTATAAACGTAACAGGATACGCCGGGGTGGAACTGGCGCGGCTTCTCTATGACCACCCCAGGGTGGAACTGGTCTCGGTGACCGGGCGCAGCGCTATCGGCCAGCCGCTGGCTGAGGTTTTTCCCCACCTGGCACCGCTGAAGCTTACCATTACAGCGGAGTTGGGGAAGGTAGATTTGGCCTTCTCCGCCCTGCCCCACAAAGCCAGCGCCGAGGCCGTGGCTGAGGCACTGGGCCAGGGTGTGAAGGCTATTGACATCAGCGCAGATTTTCGTTTCAAAGACCCTGTTATGTACCAGAAATGGTATGACTTTAAGCACCCGGCTCCAGGGCTGCTGTCTGAGGCTGTCTATGGTCTTCCTGAGCTACACCGCTCGGCGGTGGCCTTGGCCAGACTGGTGGCCAATCCCGGTTGCTATCCTACCTCAGCGGTGCTGGCACTTGCACCCGCGGTCAAAGCGGGGCTGGTAGGCTCTGACATCATAGTTGATAGCAAGTCGGGCATCTCCGGAGCGGGGCGGACACTGAGCTTGACCACCCACTTTTCGGAGGCCAATGAAAATGTGGCTGCCTATGCTCTGGAAGGACACAGACATCTGCCTGAGATTACCCAGGAGTTGGAGAGATTGGCGGGGCATACTCTGTCGGTGACCTTCGTGCCCCATCTGGTGCCTATGACTAGAGGTATCCTGAGCACCTGCTATGCCCCCCTGGTTGCTGGCAAGCTGGCGACTGGTGAGAAGGGCGTCAAGGAGTTGATGGGGTTATATCACGACTTCTATGGGGGAGAGCCTTTCGTCAGGGTGGTGGATGCGCCACCTCAGACCAAACAGACCTGGGGCAATAACTTGTGTCTGGTCTATCCCACTATCGACCTGCGAACTGGTCGTCTCATCGTGGTCAGTTGTCTGGACAACCTGGTGAAGGGGGCAGCAGGACAAGCCATACAGAACATGAACTTGATGCTGGGTTTGCCTGAGTCTATGGGGCTGAAGGGGTTGCCAATATACCCGTAGATGGTCATCTTTAGAAGGTAGGTAGGATGAGCTACTCTTTAGGTCTGGACATAGGCTCGGCCAATGCCAAGCTGGCGCTCCTTGATGAAAATAGCCAGTTGGCGCATCTCGATATTGAGAGGTTAACCTCCGGCCCCAGGGCGGCTGTAGTTTTGCTTATTTCCCGGCTGGGCCAGAAGTTCAACCTTGAGGAAATCCACACTGCGGCTGTCTCTGGCTCCGGTGGGGTGGTGATACCCAAAGAACTGGGCTGGGTGGAATACAGTGGCCCGCTGGCCATTGCTGCGGGGTTGCTTCATTCATATCCTCAGGCCAAAACCATCATACAGATCGGCGGTCAGAGCTCTCTTATCATAGGGCTGGAGGATGGTTTGAGCAAACCCTGGCAGGTTGTGTTGAACCCTCTCTGCGCCGCAGGCAGCGGTATGTTCCTGGAACAGCAGGCCTACAGACTGGGCATCAGCCTGGCTGACCTGGGGCGTTTGGCTCTGGAGTCTCAAGGCCCAGCGCCCAGAATAGGCGCCAGGTGCAGCGTTTTTGCCAAGACCGACCTGATTCATTTGCAGCAGAAGGGCGTTCCCCTCCCGGTGATGCTTCATGGTTTATGTGATGGCCTGGCCAGAATGGTTGCCTCCTGTCGAAAAGGCATCTTTGAAGAGCCGGTCTTCTTCGTCGGAGGTGTGGCTGCTAATATGGCTGTTGCCAGGTCGCTCAATGAGGTGCTCTCAGCCAGGAACGGCCGCCGTGTGGAGGTGGCGGTGCCGCAAAACTACCTTCATGTTGAGGCTTTGGGTTTGGCTCTACTGGCGAGGGACTCGGGGCAGCGTGCTCGGGTGACTGCCCTATCGGAAGCAGATAGTGGTCGGCACTACTTCGAGATGCCAGGCCTGGAGAAGGTTGTCCAGGTGGATGGCTGGACAGGACCCAAGATAATTGGCCCGTTCACTGGTTATCTCGGTGTTGACGTCGGCTCTACCAGCACCAAGGCGGTCATACTGGACGAAACGGGCAGCCAGGTCATAGCCAAGTACTACTTGATGACTGCTGGCAGGCCTGTGGATGCGGTCAAACAAGTATTCAAGAATCTGCTGCTCCAGGTCTCAGACAATGCCCGGATAGCCGGAGTGGGCGTCACCGGCTCGGGCAGATATTTAGTGGGTGGCTTTATCGGCGCAGACCTGATAAAGAACGAGATTACTGCCCAGGCTAGGGCAGCGGCAGACGTTGATCCTGAGGCTGACATTATTGAGATCGGCGGCCAGGACTCCAAGCTGGTTATCAAGCGAAACAGCGTGGTGGTGGACTACCAGATGAACAAGGCCTGCGCCTCTGGAACAGGCAGCTTTATTGACGAACTGGCTGACCTTCTGGGCATCTCTGTCAAGAACGGAGATTTTGCCCGGCTGGCTTTCCAAGCACCCCATACCATTGACCTGGGCACTAGGTGTGCAGCTTTCATGGCGCAGGCAGTAGCCTCAGCCCAGCAACAGGGCGTGCCAGCAGAGATTATCACGGCCAGTCTGGCCAATTCGATAGCTGGGAACTACCTTTCTAAGGTGGTGGGTACCAAGAAACTGGGTGGCAAGGTTATCCTGACCGGAGCGGTGTTCTACAACGAGGCCGTGGTCTCCGCCTTCAAGCGGGCGCTTGAGGGCAAAACTATACTCGTGCCGGAACACAAAGAGGTCAGTGGCGCTATAGGCGTTGCGCTTCTGGCCAAGGAAGAGAATGAAGGCAAACCTTCTCGCTTCAAGGGGTTGCAAAGGGCTATCGACAGCGATTGCAACCTGTCAACCTTCATCTGCAAAGTCTGCGACAATAATTGCACTATTAGCCGAATGGACCTGCCCGACGAGAAGCCCACTTTCTACGGCAGCCGGTGTGACCTTTTTGATAGCACCCTCAGCGGAGAAAAGAAGGAAACCGCCTTCGACCAACGCGAGAAGTTGCTCTTCAGCAAATATAAGGCGGGGGCTGGCAAAGGGCCTACAGTGGGCCTTCCCAGGGCACTGCTGGTATATGATTATGCCCCGCTACTTATTGGTTTCCTCAATGCCCTGGATGTCAAGGTGGTCATATCCAGCAAGACCAACAAGCAAATCATGGAGCAGGCTATCGAACTGGGCTATACTGATAGTTGTTTCCCCATCAAGCTATTGCATGGCCATGCTGCCAGCCTCAAAGAGGTTGACTATATCCTCTATCCCTGTGCCCTTCGTATGGGGCTCAAAGACGGAGATGAGAACCAGAAATATAGCTGTCCTCTGGTGCAGGCCTCCCCGTTCATAATACGCCAGGCGGTTGGCCTCGGCGAGCGGCTGCTCATCCCGTTTATTGATTTCAGCCGTGGCGAGGATGAAGCGATCAACAGCTTTGCCGATGTAGCTGTCAAGATGGGGTTTAGCCGGAAGCAAGGTAGACTGGCTGCCCAGGCCGGTATTCAGGCGCAGCGGGAGTTCGAAGCGGCGCTGGCAGAGCAAGGCCGGAAGCTCCTGGAGCAGCTTCATCAAAACAATCAGCTCGGCGTGGTACTTCTTTCTCGGTCGTATATGTCGCAGGATGCAGGGGCCAACATGGGCATAGCTGAAAAGCTGTCCCAGCTTGGTGTGGTGCCTGTGCCTATGGACTTCCTGCCGCTGTCATCGATAAATGTCAAAGAATACTCTGACCGTCCCTACTGGGCCTATGAAGGCAAACACATAGCCAGTGCTGCCATAACAGCACGAGACCTGTCACTCTATGGTCTGATAATCACTAATTTCGGCTGTGGCCCCAACGCTTTTATTCTGAATATCGTTGAAGATATTATGGGCGGCAAGCCACTGGGCCAGCTTGAGATTGACGAGCATGCTGCCGAAGCGGGCATAGTCACCCGTCTCGAGGCCTTTGTGGACACCATCAGAGGGTGGTCACGTTTGAGCAAGCAGTATCAAGTGCCAGAGCAGGCTGTGGTTTACAGGTCGGTGCCTTCCTTGGTCAAGTCGGGGAAATCTCTGTTAGTACCCCGGATGGCTGCTCATGCTGAGGTGCTTGCTGCTGCCATGTCAGCCTATGGGGTTAATGCTATCGTTCTACCAGAGGCTGACGAGCGGAATATGCTCTACAGCAATATGGTGACCTCGGGCAAAGAATGTTTGCCTTACCGGGTAACGCTGGGCGATTTTCTGAGGTTCTTTCACGAGAACGGCGATGGCAAAAATGTCGAGGGGTTCATGCCCAGCTCTTTCGGGCCTTGCCGTCTGGGTAAATATGCTCTGGAACATTCGAAGATACTCCGGGAAATGGGCTTCGACCTGCCGATAAGAACCACGGTTTCCAATAATGCCTATGCTGATATGGGGCTCAGCTTGGCATTTGAGCGTCTGGCCTGGCGGGGCCTGGTGGTGGGGGACTATCTGGAGAGGCTGCTCTGGCGCAGCCGCCCGTATGAAAAGGAGGCCGGTTCTGCTGACCAGCTTTTCAACAAATACCTGTTTGCAGTTGCCGAGCGCACTCGCCGGAAAGAGCCTCTTGATGATCTTCTGAAAGAGGCCACTGCCGAATTCAAGTCACTGATTGACCCGGATAAGCCGAGAAGGCCACTGGTGGGGATCAACGGCGAAATATTCCTGCGTTCCAACAAGTTCAGCAATAATGACCTGGTGAGAGCCTGCGAGGGCGCTGGCCTAGAAGTGGTTGTCTCTCCGATGGGGGAATGGATCAAATATATCACGCATCGGAACATTGAGGACGCCCTGGGCGACCGAAAGCTGAAAAAGATAATAAATGGCTATCTGAGAAAGATGGTGCAGGGACATATCGAGCACAAAGTGGCCAGCGACTTCAAAGACTTGATTGATGACTCGGAGCCTACGGTGAAGGAGCTGCTGGCGCTTTCAGGCCATTATCTCTCTTCTCGCTGTGGCAGCGAGGCCGTCCTGAGCATCGGCAGCGGCATTGAATGGATGGAGAGCCCGAAGTATGCCGGTGTAATCTCTGTGATGCCGCACGGCTGCATGCCGGGGGGCATTGTGGCCGCTATGGCTGAGAAGTTGAGCACCAAATATGGAAAGCCCTGGATCAGCCTAACCTATGACGGTTTCCCGGAGAACAACAACCTGATCAAGATCAACAATTTTGCCGAGATAATAAAGTTCTGTGCTGCTAGGCAGGCATAACGACGTGGGAGTCTCGCACTATGTCATTCCGAGGCCTGGGAGCGTAACGCAGTGAAGCGAAGAGGCCGTGGGAATCCCAACGAGTAAAGCGTAAAACCGTTGAAAGAGATAATTGTGAGAGTGCCACGTCCGCCTGTGGCAGACTCGCAATGACGTAGTAGGACTTGAAATTAGTCAGTCGTCAAGCTATATTTATAGATAGAGATATACAGGAGGCTTAATTTACTGGAAACTATCGAAATAGCTCGCCGAGCCGTGGATGCAGCCTCTGACAAGCAGGCTAGCAACATTGTCATGCTGGATATCCGGAATGTCTGCTCCTTTAGCCAGTATTTCGTCATCTCCAGCGGCGATACTGATCGCCAGATTAAAGCCATCAGCGAGGAAATTGAGAAGGCGCTTCAAGAGGGGGGTCTTACTCCCCAGCACCGCGAGGGAACGGCGGATTCGGGCTGGGTACTGCTGGATTTTGGCTCCGTAATAGTCCACATCTTCGCCCCGGCTCAACGCGAGTTCTATCAACTGGAGGCGTTGTGGAGCCAGGCCACTCCGGTGGTCAGGATTTTGTAACCCACGGGTCAATAGCCCGCTGATAGTTCAGGATTTCCTTCTCAGTAAAGAAGATGCTGATCTCTTTCTCAGCGTTCTCCACCGAATCAGAGCCGTGCACCAGATTTTGCCCCATGTCCAGGGCTAGGTCTCCCCGGATGGTGCCCGGGGCAGCCTTCAGAGGATCGGTAGCACCCATAACCGAGCGCACTGCCGACACAGCGCCCTGTCCTTCAAAGACCGCCGCTATGATGGGGCCGGATGTGATGAACTTCACCAGACCATCGAAGAATGGCTTGCCCTCGTGAACAGTGTAGTGGCGGTGGGCCAGCGCCTTATCCATCCACAGCAGCTTCAGGGCGACTATCTTAAGCCCTCGCCGCTCCAGGCGCGATATTATTTCCCCGGCCAGGCCCCGCTGTATTCCGTCTGGCTTGACTAATACCAGAGTCCGCTCCATATTCGGTGCTCCTTAAGTTATTCCTTCGAAAATAGCTCTTTCAACCCCCCTGTCCCCCCATTCTTGGGGGAAATTAGGGCGATTGGAACAATCGCCCCTACAGAGGGGACACCCCCATCCGCCCCAGGCGGACCGCCAGGAAGTTTCTTGGACCTCTTTCTCGGCATTCTAGTCCTGGCCAGTGCCGGGGGCTTGTTGCCCGCTATTTATGACATAGAAAAGCGCCTTGCCCTCAGCCACCGTGCTGCCATCCGGCCGGGTCAGGACAGACTGGCATTCAACGAGCTTCCGTGTCTGGCGAGTGGCACTGGCAGTCACCAGCAACTGCTCTCCGGCTACGGCATGGCTTCTCCAACGTACTTCCAGACGGCCGGTGATGCAATGCAGCCCCTGGAAGTAGGGCACATAGGTCATGGCCTCGTCCAGCACCACTGCGATGATGCCGCCGTGGATAACACCTGGCCAGCCCTCGTGCAATTCATCAGGGGTGAAGCTGGCGCGGGCGGTCTGCCCATCCCAACTGAACTTCAGCTTCAATCCTATGGGGTTATCCTGGCCGCAGGCAAAGCACTTGGTATAGTCTTGTTTAGTTACCAGCTCAGGCGTCTTTCTGGGCAACATCGTTGCCATCCCTCCCGAAAAATGGACTTAGCTTTTTGGGATTGGCCACTGTTATAGGTGGCCGCCTCAAGTATAGCGCTTGCAGACTCCTGATGTCATCGTGGTCTCCCGCAGACAGACGTCTCCAGCCCAGCTCGGCAAGGTAGCCCGCCCGCCGCAGACTGCCCGCCCCGGCTACGATTGTGGCCTGTTCGCCACGTATCTCAATTACCTTCCGAATCATATCAGGGTTTAGCTCCCCACAGAATAGCGTATCAGGTGGGACCAGACCCAGGAGGACATCAAGAGTGGTGATATGCTCTTCTGTCAATCTCAGCCATTGGCCATCTTTGTCCTGGAACAAGGCAGCGGCCACCTCGCCACGGCCTGCGTTGTGTAAGGGGCATAAAGGCCGTTGAGTAGCAGCATGTGGGAAAGCCGCCACCTCCAGCGTGCTGATGGCCGCTAGGGGCACATTCAAAGCCAGGGACAGCCCTTTGGCGGTGCTCAGACCCACCCTCAGCCCGTTGAAGCTGCCTGGCCCTTTGGCCACCGCTATGCCCTTTACAGAGTTAAGCTCTGTCTTGACCAGGCCCAGCAGGTGTAGCAAGTTGGGCAATAGCTCGGCGGTGTGATTGCCATAGGTGTGCCAGGTTACCTCAGCCAGCACTTCGCCCTCTTGCCACAGGGCCAGGCTGGCCACTGAAGTGGAGCTATCTATTGCCAGCAGCATAAGTGTTTTGACCTTCCAGTTTTAACTCACCGAGCAATTCAGAGTAGCGTTGCCCTTGAGGCTCCAGGCAGAGACGTCGCCGCCGCGGGGACAGGTAAGTTAGCTCGATGAGCAAATGCTCAGGCGGCATCAGGTTCAGCGCCCTATCAGCCCACTCCACCACGCACATGCCACTGCCGTAAAGATAGTCGTCCAGCCCCAAATCAGCCACCTCTGCTACTCGCTCCAGCCGGTAGAGGTCTATGTGATACAGGGGCAGTCGCCCCTGGTGCTCTCTAACCAGCACAAAAGATGGGCTGGCGGTGTAATCCACCACCCCCAGCCCCCAGGCTATCCCCTGAGTGAGACAGGTCTTGCCCGTGCCCAGGCTGCCTACCAGCAGCACCACATCCCCCGGCCGGGCCAGCTCTCCCAGCCGCTGTCCAAGCTGTCGGGTCTGCTCAGGGCTGCGGCTGATGGTCTCAAGAACGGACTGCAAAGTGGTCCCAGCCTTTCTCTTTCAAAGGGAGGGCGTTGCCTCTGGCATCTAGCACAGTCACCTGACCGGGCTTGCCGCTGACTATCTCTCCGATGACGGTTATGGGGCAGGCGGCGGCACGCTTGACTTTTGCCATTACCTCAGCCGGAGCGGTGAACAGCAGCTCATAGTCCTCGCCGCCGGAGAGGGCCAGCCCCGGATATTCCTCAGGGAAAGCTGCTTTAAGCCCGGGGTGGATTGGCAACTGCTCAATGTTGATGATGGCAGCCACCGCGCTCCTCTCACCGATGTGCCCCAGGTCAGCCACCAGGCCGTCGCTGATATCTATAGCGGCCTTCACCCCCTGGCTGATCAGCAACTTGCCCTCCTCGACCCGTGGCATGGGTCTGAGGTGAGCTTGTTTGAGCATGGCGGTGGTTTCATCGTCCAGCTTTAGTCCCTGCTGTAGCATTTTTAGCCCGCCTGCCGAGTTGCCCAGATAGTTGGTCACCGCCACCTTGTCGCCTGGTTTGGCTGCCGAGCGGGTCAGCAACGCCCCTTTGGCGGCACTGCCCAGGACGGTTATGGTTATCACCAGTTGCGGTGCCCTGACTATGTCCCCACCCACCAGGGCCACCCCGTAGCGGTTGCACATCTCCATCATGCCCTGGTAGAGAGCCACCATGTCTTCTGCCTCAGTGTCATCAGGCAAAGCGAGTGTAATTAAAGCATATTCCGGCTGGCCACCCATGGCAGCGATATCACTCACATTCGTTGCCAGCGCCTTCCAGCCCAAATCTGTATAATTGGTGCTGGCCAGATTGAAGTGCACGTCCTGGACCATAGTATCGGTGGTGGCCAGTTGCACCGAGCCGTCGCTCTTCCAGGCAGCAGCGTCGTCGCCAATGCCCACCAGCAGTCGCTTCCAGGCCGGTGAGGTACGACGAGCGCTAGCTATTGTTTTCTCCAGCAGCTCAATCAGGCCAAACTCGCCCAGCTCAGATACTTTCATGAAGCTGATTATAGCACGGTGGGTGTGGGGGAACAATGCTTCGACGCAGGCATAACTGAGGAACACCCCCTTCGGCTCCCCCTCTTACGCCTAAGAGGGGGAGCGAGAAAAGAATATCAGGGGGGCACCCCCCGAAACCCCCGGAGGGAACCAAGGTTCTCTTCACCTTCCTATAACTTTGCTTTGGCATGAAGCTGTCAGGAGTTCCATCAAGGGCAAAGCCCAGAATCAGCCATCAAACGTTTTACTGTCATTCTGAACGAAGTGAAGAATCTCTCCCTACGGGAGCACGAGACTCGCCTGCGGCGGGTGACAGAATTGACCAGACATTATTGCGATCCCGCCACAGGTGGATAATGTGGGGTTTTGGGAATGCTCCCAACTCTTTATCCATCCAACCTAAAAGAGGATTCCACAAGGGGCAAAGCCCCTTTGGCGGGGGGTAGGGGGTGTCCCCCATCCTCCATCTCCCCCAAGAGTGAGGGACACAGGGGGTTGAAACGCCTTGCTATGTGCTAACTGGAGGGACGTGTCGGAACTAGCAGACAAACATGGCTTAGTAAGTATCCAGGTAGGAGACTAATGGTGGTCAACATTAAATATGCCGCTGGGTAGCTCCAGAAGCTGGTGCATGCCTCATTGGGAATGGCTGCACGATTTAACCGGCTAGGAGCATGAATCATTCCTCTTCAGATATTTTTCGGTCTAGCTCGAGAGCCGTGTAGATTGCATCGAGTTTCTCTTTTATCTCTGGTGGTATCTCCTCCGGCTTCATTTGCTTTGCAATTTGGTAATATTCCTTTTTCGATAGCTGAATACCCGCGGCTTCAAAGAACTTGGGCAACAGTGTCTTACTGGCAGGGGTCCAATCTAAATATTCGTGGTCTGACAAGGGGTTATCAAATACAGTCGGTGGTATCTGTTTTTTTAAATATTCCCAACCCTTGCTTGCAGAAGCGCTCATGAAAAGGGGAGGTGCTAGGTTTACTATAAATCTATTCAGGGCTTCAGGGTGAACAAGATAGTTTTCCGTTTCGTAGCGCTTCCATCGTAAAATGGTCAGACCATCAGCCGATAACTCCCGATCTGGCAGTCTACGATTATCTCCATCAAGAATTAAAACTCCGCGGATGTCAGTTCTTATTGCCTTTAACGCGAAGAAATGGGCTCTTGCATTGTGAAGATCCCTACCCTGATTTATGTGACAGAACGGCTTGTTGAGAAAATGGCGCGCTTGATGATTGAGAACAATTGCCCATTCACGAAGCAAATCCAAACTAGACTCATCTTCTACATACAATACATTTTGTGCTTCATCTGCTTTAAGAAGGTCTAAGCTGGTTAGACGTTTCAAAGCTTCGCGTACTTGGTCGCGGTGGGTTTCAGAAACCAATTTGTGTGGCCGTTGAAAAAAAGACACTATCCGCTCTGGCGATGTGCCATCTATCAGTACCTCAGAGTGAGTTGCAATAAGCAATTGACAAGAACGTCGACGAGCAATGTCTCGGAGGTGGTCGTAAACTTGCTTTTGTAGTATCACATGCAAGTGGGCATCTGGTTCATCGAGTAGCAATATGGACGCTGGTCTTGCATAAAAGAACCCGAGCAACATGAGTACCTGGAGGAATCCGCTTCCCGCACAGGCAATGTCTAGCTTGGGCAAGTTCTTACTGCTTGTTCTATGACGAATACCAGGCTTGTAATCACATACTATGAAGGGACGGCCTTCGTACAGAGGGGGCAAAAGTTCGTAACCAAAAATCTCCATGATATTCTTGCACAATTCGTCCCATCTATCCTGACCCTGTTTGTGTACTTCTAATAGCAAGTTGCGTAAAAGATCTCCTGCTTTGCCCTGGCCAATAAGCAAATCTTGATAGGCCCTGTCATAACGAGTTTCTTCTGCCCCAATACCGGAGAAGGGTGGCACGTGAACTACTTGTAAGTCCTTTACCGCCCTATAAATTGGCGTATGTTCCTCGATGGTAGTACCTTCAGCAGGCCTTACATATATGAGTTCTGAGTTCTGGTAACTGAATTCAAAAGAAAGAGACCACTTGCCTTCTAGCCCAGCTCCATTCACTTTTATAGACAGTATCCGCGGAGTTCCGAGTCTTTGCTCCTCCTTCAATTCATCTTTGAGAAGCGCCGTTGAGCAATCGGTCCACAGCAGGTTCATCTCCCTCAGTGGTATTGCTGTGAAGTCCTTTCGTGTAATTGCGACTCCGGTGCGTTGCTTAGCCTTAGATCTAGATTCAGGGCCGCGCTCAGTTAGCCATTTTCGCAAAGCCAAATGCCAAACAGCTATACCCTGGAGCAGAGTAGTCTTGCCGGTGTTATTTGGTCCGGCTAAGATAATGCTGTCCGAAAGATCAAAGGTTTCTTCTTGGAACCTTTTGAAATAGTGCATCCCTATTCGTTCGATCATCTCTCACCCCCCTTGCTGATGACAGACATCTCCTATTTACCCCCCAATTATCGAGTTGCAAACCTAAAGCCATAATAACATGTATAGCCAGCCTTTTCAAATCCACTGAAAGGCCTATCCAAACGATGATTCGGCACTGCCTTGTCTCTTTCCCATCTTTCAAAATTCCTTGACAGCCAGGCGTTAGGGGCATTAATATAGCTACAATAGTCGGATGCGATAACGGTAGATAGCTTCGGGTTGGTTTTTGATTTAAGTGGACTATAGCAAGCTCAATTCTCTGTTTTATCCCCCGTCCATGGCAGTGGTCGGTGCCTCTTCTGATTGACTTGTACCATGGCTATTCCATGACAATGGCCTTGTGGTATGTGGTATAATGTGGGCAAGCGATAGGTGGACAGCAGGGAAGGTTGCGATGCGGTGCATTACCCCCTGGCAAAACATTAACCCCCGTGCTAAGCCATCAGGAACTCTTCGCCATTGAGCGCAGCCTGGCCCAGATGTCGTGGGAGAGTGGAGGTCACAATGCCGGAACCGGAGAGTTGGAGGGTACCCAAGTTTGACCAAAGGGTAAATCGTTGGCGCGCCACAAGGGGCCAGTTCATGAAGCTCGGCGTGCCAATCACCGGCTGGGTGCTGGTGCGCTGCGAGCATTGTGGCCGGGATTTCCCGACCAGAGAGTGGAAGGCCACCGAGAAACCAGTGCTTCTTCTCTGCTCATTAGATTGCTTAGTCAAGAGAAAACACAGACCCCCGACCTTGACAGCAAGTGGAGCGGCCAGGACAAAGGCCAAGCCTGATGGTGGCTAAGGTGTAGACAACGTATCATTCAGGCGAGCCAAGTTGGCAGATTCGTTTTCTCTGGCTTGATTCTGGAGAGATAGGTCAATCATGTCCGGGGTCCCCAGGTGTTCTCTCCCGCTTTCATCTGATAAAGTTGACCGGCTTCACAACTCGACCTATTTTGTATTCCAAGCCCTATCATTCGTATATTTATATAATTGTTGCTCGTATCGGCGTAGCAATGCCCTAATCCTGGCGATTAGTTCCAGAGGTTGGATGGGCCGCTTTGCATAGAACTCAACTCCGTACTTTGCTGCCTTTGCCCATGACAATATATTGTCGCTGTGGCCTACCATGATGATGGGAACAGCAGATTCACTGCGAATCTTTGAGCACATCTGCCAGCTATTTGATACTGCATCCTCATCCACGATTACAATGTCTGACGGCGTTTTCGCCAGCCCATCCTCATACCCATTTCCCCCATCAATAACCACAACGTCAAAGCCTCCCCTCTCCGCCAGCAAGGCTTTCAGGCTTAGTTGATGACTGTTGTTGCCAATGAGTGCTACCCTATGAGGCATTAATCCTCTCACCTGCATGGGAAAATAAATATAATAGGCATAATCGTGTGCCTGATATAGCTATCATCACAACCTATACTACATGACGTTAGTAAAGAATAGCGTTAAATGAGGTCACAACGAGGTCACAATCAGGTAAAAAATAGGTTAACATACTGGCTAAAGACCTTCTCTGTGGCTTTGTTGAGTGAAGAGGGGGAGACTGACGCTATTATTACTGTACCCTGATTCTCTCAAAAACCCTGTCCCGGTGTGGGCTTGCCAAAGCTGGTGAGCCGTCGGGTTCAATAGATAGAACTCCAAATATGACCTTCAAAGAAGTGTTTGCCTTCGTTTAGACTGCAATTGTATGCCCTGCCCCTTCGGGAAAGCGAACGGCGGCAGTCCCTTCGTTCAGGTGACGCTGCATGATTTTGTCTTCTGTTTAGCCGAACCCTTGTCACTGACAGTTCGCGTGTTATAATGGGCGTACGGACAAAAGCCTAGGCGAAGGCCTAAGCGCCAGCATGGAATGGCACATATGAGGGAGTGGAGCGAGCCTAACCAAGAGGCGGGTGGACACCTTCTGAACATCGCCCAGACCGTTAACACGGGACGAGAGGCCTTATCAACTGCTGTCATCGAAGAGGCTTGGATATTGCTGATAGCATTTCAGAGGCTGAGAGGGAAAACGGCGGTAGTGAAGCTGATATCACGGTGATTAGGAGGCGGAGGTAACAAAAATGGGCAAAACCGAGTATGATGTGATTGTGGTGGGGGCTGGGTTTGGTGGTAGCACCTGCGCCGCGTTGAGCCGCAACAATTAGGGATTGTCATCTAGATTCAGGTGACATTGTGGTATTCAAAGAAAGACGTGAAGCCAGTATCCTGGATATCAAGTACTTCAAACCTCTTAAGTAATTGAACCTGGGGGCAGATGTTCCGTGAGAACCCCCTGAAAGGGCCAGAAAGGAGGGAGATTCCGATGATGAGAAGGTGGTGGTTATTCTTGATGGCGCTGAGCCTCCTGGTTTTGCTACTGCCCGCCTGCGGCGAAAAGGGGGAGAAAACTTCTGCTCCAACGACCACGACCATGGCAACCCCTACCCCCATGACCACGCCAGCCGGGCCGATGAAGATTGGGGCTATAGGGCCCTGGAGCGGGCCGATGGCGATGTCCGGCGTGCTGGCAGACCAGGCTATAGCCCTGGTGGAGTGGCAGGTGACGAATATGGGCGGCATACTTGGTGGCAGAGAGGTCAAGTTTATCAGAGGTGACGACCGCGGGATGGTTGCCGAGTCGGCAGGCCAGGCCAAGAAGCTAATACTGGATGATAAAGTCACTATCCTCACCCTGGGGGGCGTTTCCGCGGCTCAGTTCACTGCGGTAGCTGATGTCGCCGAGGAACTCAAGGTGCCATATGTGGGCCTTGCCGCAATTTTCGGTGTAGAGGCTATGAACTACAGTGCTTGCCTATACAGCGTTGAGGGGATGATAGATCGAACTACCAGCTTCGTAACAGATGTGGTGAAGCCCAAGACAGTCGCTTACCTGTTATATGATGTTGAGGATTCCCGTGTTCTGCTTGATGGTATGGAGGGTGTTGTGGGTGCCCGGGATCGTCTGAAGGCTAAGGGAATAGATATTGTATATGAGCAGTATTATAGCCAGGATACAATGGACTTCTCTCCATATCTAGCCAAGATCAAATACCTGAAGCCAGACCTCTTGGTAACCCTCCTCAATGGGGCAGGGCAAGTAATTACAATCAACAAACAGATAATGGAACTGGGTGGCTGGGGCAGCACGAAGTATTTTTGTGCTACCGAGCAAGGCACTAATAAAACCGCCATAAATATGCCGGCGGCGGTAGGCACTTACACGGCTGTGCTGTGGCTGCCGGGAAGCGATGACCCTGGAATGAAGGCCTTCGAGGATGCCTTCAAGCAAAAGTATGGCCAGTTGCCGGCCCCTGAATTGACTTACTACTACAATTGTTTCTGGACAGCCATCAAGGCCATTGAGATGGCCGGCACTGATGACCCTGTTAAAGTTGCTCAGGCCCTGCGCTCAGGTAACCTGGAATGGGACTCGGCTTGGGGACGTCTGCGTATCGCTCCCGATGGAAATGGTGAGATCACCGCCATGGTGGCGCAGATCCAAGAGGGGGGCAAACTGGTCAAGGTGTGGTCTCAGTATCTCAGCAAGTGAGACACAACCCATAGAGACGACCGGAGTTTTACCTTTTATACAGAATGACGTTCTGTTCAGTCTAGGTGGCTGGCTCCCCAACGACCATCTCAGGCGTCCACTTGTTCTGGCATGTTAAGAGCGTAGTTAAGTGAATAGGCTCGAGAGAGAGCCCGTGACCAGGAGAAGAAGATGGGCACCGGCATTGTTCAGACAAGATCAGATAAGATAACATCAGCGAGCTGCGGGGGACAAAATTTTGGTAACCCGCTGTCGATTAGGCGGGCTCATAGAGGAGGTTCTATTCATGAAGGCTCTCAAGACACTGTTTAGCCCTGTCAGGATTGGCACGATGGAGTTAAGGAACCGAATTGCCATGGCTCCCATGGCCACTGACTTCGCTACGCCCGAAGGGCATGTGACAGAGACCATGATAGGCTACTACGCGGCGCGAGCTATGGGTGGTGTGGCATTGATCTTCATAGAGGTCACATCTGTCGTTGGCAGCCTTAAGTATACCCAGAACCAGCTGGATTTGTGGGATGACAAGTTCATCCCGGGCTTTGAGAAACTGGCGAAGGCAGTACATATGCACGGTGCCAAGCTGGCGCCCCAGATCATACATCCGGGGGCGGAGAACCACCCAGCCTGGAGCGGAGCGGAGTCGGTGGGGCCATCCCGTATTCGTTCCCGGGCCACCAGGGCGATGCCCAGGGAACTCAGTGAGGAGGAGATAGAAGAGATAATTGAGGCCTTTGGACAGGCGGCCAGGCGCGCCAGAGAGGCTGGCTGCGACGGGGTGCAACTGCACGCGGCTCATGCTCACATGCTGGTGGGCGCTTTCATGTCTCCCTTTCGCAACAAGAGATTCGACGCCTACGGTGGCTCTATAGAGGGACGACTCAAGCTCCCCATGGATATCATCAAGAGAATCAAAGCCAGGGCTGGTCGTGATTTCCCCGTCATCCTGCGAATCTCAGGAGATGAGATAATAGCCGGCGGTAGGAGCATCCAGGAGACCCAGTACATAGCCCCTATGCTAGTCGAAGCGGGTGCGGATGCCTTCGAGATATCGCGCGGTGTATATCCCGACCTATCATGGAGCATATATCCCCCGACTGGGACTCCGCTGGCCTGGAACGCACCCTATGCCACAGCGGTCAAGGAGGTAGTTCAGGTTCCCGTAATAGTAGTGGGTAGGATAAGCAATCCTCTGATAGCAGAGCATATTCTCGAAACAGGCAAGGCTGACCTGGTGTCCATGGGGCGGGCGTTGCTCGCTGACCCCGAGCTGCCGAAGAAGGCAGCGGAGGGAAGATTCGAAGACATTGCTCCGTGCATTGGCTGTCTACTCGGCTGCATGGGTGCTCGAGCGGGTGGGAATCCAATGACCTGTCTGGTCAACCCGGCACTGGGCAAGGAAAAGGAAATGGCCATCACTCCGGCCAAGAAGTTGAAGAAGGTAGTGGTAGCAGGCGGGGGCCCAGCAGGTCTTGAGGCAGCACTGGTGGCTGCCCTCAGAGGCCACCAGGTCACCATCTTCGAGAGAGAGGCAAAGCTGGGAGGACAGTTCAACCTGGCTGCGGTGCCTCCCTTCAAGCAGGAGCTATGCCTGACCCTGAAGTACCTCTCCACGCAAGCAAAAAAGGTCGGCGTGAAGGTAGAACTAGGCCGGGAGGTCACCCGCGAACTAATAGAGGAGCTAAAGCCGGATGTCGTGGTTGTTGCCACAGGTGCCAAACCACTCATCCCCAATATCCCCGGGGCGGAAAAGGAGAGGGTATTAACCGCCTGGGATATTCTGGCTGGGAGAGTCGCTAAACACCCCGGGGATGTCATCATCATCGGCGGGGGCATGGTCGGTTGTGAAACGGCAGATCTCCTAGCTGACCCCGGCTACAATCAAGTTACGGGACGCACCTCCGTAACCATTCTGGAGATGCTAAGAGACATAGCCCTCGATATGATGCCAGAACCGAGGTATTTGCTGCTGGAGAGGTTAAGGGCCAAGGAAGTCAAGGTCATCACCTCGGCAAAAGTGAAGGAGATCCTTGACGATGGAGTAGTCTTTGACAAAGAGGGAGAGGAGACGACCATCAACAGCAAGGGCATTGTGGTTTTAGCCATGGGTGCGACGCCAGTCAATGATCTGGCTGAAAGGATCAAGGGTAAGGTGGCCGAGGTATATGTCGTCGGAGACGCCAAAAAGCCGCGAAAGGCCCTTGAGGCTATCGGAGAAGGAGCCGGGGTTGCACGACTTATCTAGTTCTCTCTGCTTGCCCAATGAAGGCGTATCTGGACAAAGATTTCATATGTGACCGGGACAGGAACGTATCTCTAAGCGTGTGTCCCCTGGCCCAGAAGGTGCATGAGGCTGGCGCCAAGATCGGCGTCCAACTCCTTCACTCGATCCGCTGGCCCGACAAGGGGCCGGGTAGTGCCGAGGTAGAGTCGGCCTTGATGCCGGTGACTCTCACTTGACAACTGGTATAATAATCGGCAGTAGCTCAGTCAGGGGAGTAATACACCGGCGAACTGTTACAATATACCTTGAACTGCACTTGGGAGGAGATTAAGAAACTGAAGGTTGAGGAGGTTATTCAAACGAGTACCGGATACCCAATATGTAGGATATTGCTCGGGCCGCAAGAAAAAAGGAGGACGAGACGAGATGAAAGAAGTAACAGCTTACACTGGTGACTTTGACCCGGATCTAAAGTTGGAGAATTTCTCCAAAGAGGTGCTGGTGAAATATAGAGCTGAACACTTGGGCGGAATGTTCAGCCACAAGATAGGTGACGATCACCGTAATGCGAACAACAAGCCCTGAGTAACCTTGCTACATGGCCAGCTCCCGGATATCGCCCAACCAAACCCTCTGTTCATTCCCGTGACAGCCGGCTTGACTGTGCATCGTTTTGGAGTTGACCCGGTCTGAAACAGATACACCATCGTTTCCTTTACGTGCCCCCCATGCGTATAATGATAAGCGTTGTGAGATGAGATGTTAAGCATATCAAATATCACCAAAGCCTATGTCGACCGGGTATTGTTTTCAAATCTTAGCTTCAACGTTAATGCAAGGGACCGTATTGCTTTAATTGGTGCAAACGGTTCAGGGAAAACAACGCTGCTGGATATCCTTGCGGGAGAATCCAGCCCCGACTCTGGTCAGATAATCAAACAGAATAATATCACCATCGGCTACTTGAAGCAGGACATAAGTCCGTCTTCGGAAAAACAGTTGCTGCAGGAAGTGCTGAACGCCTCTTCCAAAATAAACCGACTGGCGCACCGCATCGCCATAGCTCAAGAAGCGCTGGCAGAGGAGACGGATAGCAACAATTATGACAAACTGCTGCGCGAACTTGGCGAATTACAGACTGCCCATGAAGCAGCCGGGGGTTACAACATTGAATACGAGGCAAAGGCCATTCTTTCCGGCTTGGGATTCAAGCAAGAGGACTTCCCACGTCCGTTGACTAATTTCAGCGGTGGATGGCTGATGCGTGCCTCTCTGGCCAGGCTGCTATTCATAAAGCCCGATATGCTGCTCCTGGATGAGCCAACCAACCACCTCGATGTTGAAGCCTGTGTCTGGTTTGAAAAGTACCTTGCCGCATATCCTGGAGCAGTCATCGTTACTTCGCATGACCGGGCATTTCTGAACAGGGTAGTCGGCAAAGTGCTGTCTATTGAGCCGGGGGAAGTCATACAACACCGTGGAAATTACGATGAATACCTGATCGCACGCGAGCGAGAGCTTGAAGCAAAGCAGAGCGCAGCAATGCGGCAAGAGAGACAAATAGAGAAAGAAATGCGCTTTGTGGAGCGCTTTCGTGCCAAGAACACCAAGGCCAGCCAGGTACAAAGCCGGATAAAACGCCTCGACAAAATACAAAGGATCGTGCTGCCCAGAGCTACCAAGAAGATAAATTTTTCATTCCCGGAGCCGCCACGAAGTGGCCATGAGGTCATCGCGCTCAAACATGTCGAGAAATCATACCTTATGCACACGGTCTACCACGATCTGAATCTGGTATTAAGCCGCGGGGATAAAGTAGCTCTCGTCGGTCCCAACGGTGCCGGCAAGACAACGCTGCTCAAGATTCTGGCTGGAGTGCTGCCCTTCGAACGGGGTGAACGTATCACAGGCCATAATGTGGTAACGGCGTATTACGCTCAATACGTGCTTGATCTTCTCAATCCGAACAACACCATCATTGAGGAGTTACATCAATCAGCTCCTCAAGAATCTGAGCAGAACCTGAGAAGAACCTTAGGTGGCTTTCTGTTCAGTGGTGATGACATCCGCAAGCCAATTTGCGTCTTGTCTGGCGGGGAGAAGGCTCGTGTGGCGCTGTCCAAGATGCTGCTTCAGCCGAGTAACCTGCTGCTGATGGATGAACCAACCAATCATCTGGATATCACGTCCAGGGAGATACTGGCCGACGCTCTTAATGACTACCACGGTACAATATGCCTGATAACCCATGACCGTACGCTAATGCGGCAGGTCGCCAACAAGATCATTGAGATAGAGAACGGGCACCCCGAAGTTTTCCCGGGCGACTATGACGGCTATCTCTACAAGAAAGAAACTACCGCGAAGTTGGCGGAGGGACTGGTACAGGCTCATAAAAACTCTGACCAGACTCGAAAGGGCGATGCCGGGGGTAATAAGCACCCTTCAAAAAGCAGTCAACAGCAGGTACTAATTGAGAACGAACTTCAGAAGACCCTGAAACGTGAAGGCGCAAAAATAGCGAAACGAATCGCTGAAATAGACGGCAGACTTCCGGAGCTTGAGATACAGCTTGCCGAAATGCAAGGGCTGTTTTCCAATCCGAACTATTATGGTGATGCTAATCAGATAGTTAGATTCAGTGAAGAATACCGCCTCTTGAATGAAGAAATCCACCTTCTCATCGAAGAATGGGATCGCCTGTCCACAGAGGCAGAGAGGATAACCAAGGAACTTGAGGAGTCCGGCAGTTAAGTGAGGACTCCCGTTTGGGTGTGATTGCGAAAAATGATTCACATAACGTCCTCCATCGCGCTTGACGAGAGCGAGATCCAACAGGAGTTCATTCGCGCGTCGGGACCCGGCGGGCAAAACGTCAACAAAGTTGCCACGGCTGTACAGCTTCGTTTTGATGTGGCCAACTCCCCATCCTTGCCCGATGACGTTCGCGAGCGTCTGATTTCGCTGGCCGGTAGGCGGATTACCGAAGATGGCATACTTATGATCCACGCTCGACGGTTCCGTAGCCAGGAGCGTAACCGCCAAGACGCAATGGACCGCCTGGCAGATCTAATCCGCAACGCTGCCCAAACGCCTAAAATCCGCCGCCCGACAAGATCGACGCTAGCATCAAAGACGCGCCGGTTGGAAAGCAAACGTCGCCGCAAGGAAACAAAACGTATGCGGGAATCCACTCATCCTTCCACTGAGTAACGATCAACCGTTCAAATCATCTGCCTGTCAGGTCAATGAAATAGAGGAGTGACAGGCCAATTTTCGGCCGCTATGGCTCGGTCGGAAAGTGAACAACTTCAGAAGTTGCCGGGCGCAAGGGATACACGGGCACAGGGGTGCAGCAAACCGGACAAAGATTGACCTGCGTCAAGTGCGCCCCTGCTTGATATACCAATATGATATGATTAATGTTATGATAGAAAAGATGAAATCCGAATATGAATGTTGCTGATCGTGTCAATATCAAACCGGGCTTGCAGGTCTCAATAGTATTAAAGCAAGACCAGCGATCCGGGAAATTAACCAAAGGGATAGTCAAAGATATTCTGACCAAATCTCTTACTCATCCCCATGGCATCAAAGTCCGCCTGGAAAGCGGTCAAATTGGTCGAGTCAAAGAGATAACTACTTGAGGTCTATCCCTGGGAGCATGGCCCCCCTTCCGAAACACGTTATGCTATTTCTACGCGGAACTCACCAAGCACAAGGCCGGACCCGTATTGCATAGGCCAACTGGGACATGGGATAGACAGTTTTGTAGAGGGGTCTTGTTTTCCAGCAAAGAAAGGGACATTGTTGTCTAAGATATTGGTCGATGCCGATGCCTGCCCTGTGAAACAGGAGGTCTACCGGGTAGCCAGACGCTACGGGCTAAGAGTCACACTGGTGGCCAACTCTCCGATGCACGTCCCTGCCGAGGACTGGATCGAGCTTGTAGTTGTGAGTGACCAGTTCGATGCGGCGGATAACTGGATTGTCGAGTATGCCACGAAGAACGATATTGTGATCTCCGGGGACATCCCGCTCGCCTCGCGGTGCCTGAAAAAAGGGGCCCGAGTATTGGGGCCAAAAGGTCGTATTTTTACTGATGATTCCATCGGTGATGCCCTCGCCACACGGGATCTGATGTCTCACTTGCGTGATGTCGGAGTAGTGACTGGTGGCCCGGCTCCCTTCGAGAAACGAGACCGTTCCCGGTTTCTGCATAGTCTTGACACGATTATCCAGGCCATTCGCAACGGGAAATAGTGGACAACGAAGTCTGCTCTGCAGTCGGTCCACAAAGCGTAACATGAGGTTGACAGAGAAGCAGGGAAGATTGAGGACTGGGTAAGAAGGGAGAAAATGTCGGGATGCCTACACAAGACTGATTGACTTAATGTGGCAACTCAACTGAACCAGAACAAACTACCCGCGGGGGTGCGTTGATTGAAACGCTGTTTTGCTGCGGTCACGATACTGATTAACGGCATGACCCCGGATCTCAGCATCCGGTAATTGTAGGCCCTGTTATGACTGAACGGAGCGTCAGTTTGTCTAAGGAACTCCTCCGCAATATAATAGCACAGGAAGCCTGCTGCCCAGGGCAAAACCTGGCTCGAAAAACCCTATTGGACCATATTTCAAGTATTCCCTCGCGATCGTCCCACTCTGAGAAATGAAAGCTACCGGCCCATCAATTAGCGGCACGTCTTCAAACATCTTCAAGCCGGAGGATGGTACATGTAGACCCATCGAGTTTGGTCCTACTATACGAAGGCCACCCCTCAATGCTATATCTCGTATAGTGCTTTCCAGATTTTGCCTGTGTGATTCCCCTGTCTCCCCGAAACCTGAGCTGCATATGTGTACGTTAAGTGCTTTAACTGCAATACAATCTTCAAGTACCTTGGGCACTGCTTCAGCAGGTACCGCAACAACGACCAGATCCAAAGGCTCAGGGATTGCGGTTAAACTAGGATAGGCCTTGATATTCTCGATACTATCAGTCTTAGGATTGATTGGATACAGGTGACCTTTGAATCCAGAGTCTCGGTATGACCTAAGGAATTTCAGTCCTGTGTAACCAGGAGTATCCAAGGTATCACTTCTCGACACACCCACAATAGCTATAGATCGAGGATGGAAGGCAGCTTCTAAATCAATAGCTATCGTCATATAACAGCTCCAGTTGTTTGTTGTCTGGACATAGTCTGAAAGAAAAGTGGCAGTGTAGATACCCACGGGCATAGCCCGCGGCACTCGGACTGGTTCGAGCTTCGCTCGACGCCCTTCGGACGGATACGCATTCCCCCACGGGCAGAGCCCGTGGAACCCTGCCCTTCGGGGCTAATTAGAATCCCCGTTTAATCAAGGGGGATGAAAGCTGCTATTCTTTAATAAAAGTAGTGCCCGGCAACTGTCCGGTTGCCTGCATATATAGCATAACTGCGTGAACACGCTGGTGCTTGGCTTCGCTGTTGGTTCCAAGCTTACTATATATATTATTGATGTGCCGTTCTACCGTTTTAGGCTCCACGCAGAGGATTTCGGCGAGGGTCTCGTTCTTGCAGCCTTTGGCCATCAAATTCAACACTTCAAGCTCTCTGGCGCTTAGCTCTCTTAATGCTGCGGCCTTGGCATCGCCGGATTCGATCAGGTGTTCCATTACTATGGGGTCGAGAATTACCTGCCCCTCGAGAACACCAAAAATCACCTGGGTCAACTGACTCATGGTGTCAATGGAATACTTCAATAGATAGGCACATCCTCTGGAGCCCCCCTTGGCAAACTCCCTCAGACGCTTAATACCTTTGACGTCATATAAGGAAGAGAGGAGCACCAGCCCGAGATCCGGGTATTGCGCCCGTATTGTCTCCAGGCTCTCCACCTCGCTCTCACAAAGCATTTTAGTGCCCATAAGCAAAACGTCGGGGGAAAGCGCCCGTATTGCACCTACAACAGTGTTAACTTCAATATCTTCAGACATACCTACCAGCTCAATCCCAGGCTCAAGAGGAAAGTATGCTTTATAGGCCTGTCTGAAGATCTCCTGTTCCTCCACTACAAATAGTTTTACCGCCTTTTTTGTTTCTCTCCTCATCATAAGAGAATCTCTTGTTTTTATCTCTATCTCATCAATGTCTAATTCATCTAACAGCGTACTGATATGTCTGGCAAGATGTTCTTCAGGCACTTTCTCATCGAAACTGGGCGGCATAAGCATTATCTGATTTTGGTGATATTCTTTGAATTTTGCCATGGCTGCCCTCCTTGTCTCTATTTTAACCCGTTTAGTTTTATTTGTAGAGTCATTTTCGGACAGCCTGTCAGGGGTAGTGAAAGCGCTATTTTCGGGAGAATACCACATGCCCCGTTGCACAGACCACCATGAAGCCTGAAAATGGGGATTCCATAAGGGGTGTCCGCCAGAGGCGGATGGAGGGGGTTTGGGGGTATCCCCCCACCCTCTCTAATCCGGGATTTCCCATATCAACTCTTGATAAGGACATGCCCCGCTCTCCTTGCCGTCTGCGCGCATGATAACAGCCTGCGCCACGGCTGTCAAGTCCCTTGAGAACCTCCGTAAACCGCCCTGCCGCGTCCATCCCCTCCACTGAAATATCCAAAACCCTTCTCTCAGAGCCCTGTCCCAGGCCCTCAACTCTCATAAGAGACAATACTATCCCCTTTGCTCCTCACCGCCTGCTTACATTGTTCACCTTAAACCAGGTGCCAGGCGTAACCGGGTTACCCGCTCCAGAATGGCAGCAAACAGATCTCTGGGCACCGCCACCTCAGCCAATTGGAAGACAATCTGCCGAGCATGGCGCACAATCTGTCCTCCCATCTTTATCAGCTTCACCTGAAGGCTGTGCAATGACGACATAAGCTGACTCTACTAGAGGCAAATAACACCCTAAAAGCCATATCCGCCGTTCCATTTATTAAGTTACTCGTGGAGCCAAATGGGATTCACACTCCGTTCTGTGTAAATAGTCGGCATTATTGGGACGGTTTTGGAACAAGAGCTAATAGACACTTTGGGGCTTGCCCTAATGATGCTAGCAATTCAAAGTATAAATATATCACTAGCTTCTCCAGTTAGCAACCAAGATTGCAAGATTTATTAAAAGGCAACCAACCGTGACAGTGTCATAGTGTAAGGGAAAGTGTATAATTGGGCTGTATTAGTATAACGATTGTATTGGGGGTGGCATCAGTGTCCTGTTTCCCTTGTAGGGCCTACAGGGATGCTCTTAGAGCCAACTAGAGCAAAGGTGTGGGTTGAGCATCAACCTGCCGGGCACCGGCTATTCGCTGACGGCGACCAGCAGTGCCTTCAATGTAGCGGGGGCGTCTGCCATTCCCGCTCTTGGGGCTGGACTCAGATAATGGAGGTGAGTTCATCAATCAACACCTATACAACTATTGTCGCAGAAGGGTCTTTGTTTACAACGCTGATGGTGACTATTTCTGACACTAAGTTGTAGCTCATGCCGCACTACAAGGTTGCTACGCATGTATTTCCCCAAACGTTTACCGTCCTATTACATAAATGAGACACAAAACACGACTATTCCTACCGGATATACGACCACAGTGTGTTACAGTGTGTTATAGTAACAGCCGTGTCATGATTTAGATATCCACGGTACAAGCAGGGGTTCACTCCAACTGCTGGCTGTAATCGGTCGCTTTGTTTAGTGACTCCCCGTCACCCGAGCGACCTGAGGAAGAGAGAAAAAAAGAGACGGGAGGGGAAAAAGAAAAAGCAGGAATGAAGAAAGAATGACGCAGGTAATCAGCAAAAGGTGGTTGATGTTCCGATGAACACCCGAAGGGCAGAATTCCGCGGGCTTGTTCGTGGCTGTTTACGGAGGTTGTATTATGCCTCCAACAAGTGAAACTGAAATTTCTAAAAGGAGGTGGAAAAAGTGAAAAGGTGTCTTTACTTAGCGATGATATTGGGTTTGCTTGCCAGCTTGCTGATAGTGGCGATGCCTGCTTCGCCTGCTTCAGCGGTAGAGCCCCCCCCCACCCCACCGTCTAGTAGCCCATATGAGGTGAAGGTTGATAGTATCCCTGTGTACCCAAGCAGCACCGGTCAAATAACGGATGTATGGGTGAAAAATATCGCTACTCAGGGTCTTAGCGGTTACAGCATCACTCTGACATGGGATAACACTAATGTCCATGTTACTAGTGTGCTAGCACCTAATAATGGCTTTGGTGGGTCTTTTGTGTTGGGGCCGATTAAGCCCTTCGGTACCACGAGGACGGTAGCGTTTAACAGCCTTTGGAGCGGGCCCCCGTCAACAGCTACAGACCTAGTGGTGGCGCAGTTAGTTTTTAATCCCGTCACCAGCGGCGCCCCCATCACTCCTACTAGTGCAACGCTCAGCGACAACAATGGAGCACTAGTTACCTACGGGGCACTTACAGCCGGCACTGTGACTATAGTAACAACAGGGCCTACGGTGGATACCTCTATGGTAGCGGCCTTGGCCCCGGACGGGACTGGGGTCGCGGGCCTAACGGTCGGCCTTGTGCCGCCAGCACTAGGCTGGGGCACGGCTGGTTCCGTGGCTCCGTCTTCTTACCTAGTGCTACAGCTCACCGGGGGTAGCAGCGACGTTCAGGTTGTGGGGTTGACTGGAGTTGCTTCATGGTCAGCGACCCCCGCTGCACCAAGCGCTGGCGTCTTTCCCTTCAGCGGGTCCACGACTCCGGGAGCAGCAGGCGATGTCGCTTTCCTCCCCATCAAGCTCAATGGCACGGCAGTAACAACGGAGACGCTCAGCACAGCTTGGGGGACTGGCGCTGCGGTGGTGGCTGCCTACGGTCCGCTTCCTGGATCTGTAACTGGTTTTGTTGATGGTGTACATACAAGCGTAGCTCTCCAGAGAGGTGATATTGATAGGGATGGCAGCGTGACCATCGCTGATGCGGCTATAGGCAGGCTGTATGTGGTGGGGCTGGCGCCAATCACGGCTATCAACCCTGTGAATATGGCCTGCATCTCTCATGATGGCGCTAGCGGAGATACTATCACCATTTCAGATGTTTTATTCCTGAGGCAGTACCTGGCAGGGATCAGGGGTAACGATTTCGATCTTCTGCCCTGAAAAACTTAGATTAGCTAACCTTGATACTCTTCTGTAGTGACTGGCTGAGTCTGAGCGGGGGAGAGAAGGCTCAACTCCTCTCCCCGCGCTCCTTCGGTTTGCCCCACTTCCCCTCGAAGGAAGAGGTCAGAGCCTGTCCTGAGCCAGGGCGAAGAATAAGGGTGAACTTCGTCCCTGAGATTGGCACGTCGTCCTTTGTAAACTGAAGGACTTCTACTCAGAAACTTGATAGTTTGTCACCCTGAGCCGCGAAGCGGCGAAGGGTCTCCGGTCATATAGGGCTGAGATTCTTCGCCGCCCAAAGGGCGACTCAGAATGACAGAACGGTGTTTCTGCTTTCAAGCATGCCACCTGACGGCATGCATGGCCATTCTCGCAATCGATCATGCCGACTTGGTATCGGCACCACGAAGAATGAAAATAGGGAGTCCAGAGGGACGCAGTCCCTTTGGCAGGGGACATGGGGGTGCCCCCCAAATTCTCCCAATTCTCCCCCCAAGAATGGGGGCCAGGGGGCTGAAACAGCTATTTTCGAAGGAATGAGATGAATGAAGGGTAGAGTGGACAACACCCCTGGGGACCGGCCTGCAAGCGTCCCAAACCCCGCTTGACAAACCGGGACAGAATTCTTTATACTCTGGCGTGAACAACCTGAGGGACTGTGGTTAAGAGCGCCAAGGTTGCCATAAGTTTACCTGAGGGTCTGATCTCCTGCAGGCTGTTTGAGGTGCGGCGGAAGGCCAGAGAGGAGAATATAAGACGGTTTTTCCGGCAGGGTGTAACATTTTACCTCAAAGCTGGTTGTCCTGCTTCAGTGAAGCATAGCAGTTATAGCAGCACTTTATCACCCATACTCACACCCTGTTCATCTCCAAGCGTATACCAAAGATAACTATAAATGATATCTAGGGTTATGGCATTCTGCTGGCAGAATGTTGAGACGTGATGTGTGAATGATAGGAGTGTACCGGGCCAGAAGCGCAGTCAATGATCTGAGGGCAAAGATATGTCCAACCCAGTGACTGGTGTTCGTCGTTCTGTAGCTGTAGAGAGGCCTCTCAAGCAAGAACAGGAGTGCTCAGCGGTAAAAGAGTTCACCACCCTCAGCCCTGAAAAACTTAAAATAGCGGAGCTTGCCATTCACTTTGCCCTGGTCCTAGAAGAGAGGAGCGATGGTTAAACAGCGTCTGTGGGCAGCGGCGTTAGCTCTAGTGTTGCTGCTCACCAGTCTGGTTCTGGGCACGCTTGTGAGCGTCCAAGAAACCCTGGCCACGGCGACGTCGACTACTGTAGAGGTTGACAAAATAGCTCTGAGCGTGGGGAATGGGGGGTCGGTAGCTATTCGGGTGAAGAATATAACCGACCCTGCTGGGCTGGGGGCTTGCTTGTTCACCATTACTTATAATCCAGCGGTGATTAGAGTCAATGGAGTGCTAGCGGGAGACCCACCCTTCAATAGCGTCCCAACATTTAACGTAGTCGGCGGCAAGGTGATCTTGTATACAGACCAGGCTAGCCGAATCCCTGGCCCTACAGGGGATATCGTAGTAGCGCGGCTGGATGTTACCGCTATCGCTGCGGGGAGCACCGACCTGGTGCTCGCTATAAATCCAGGCGGTCTAATAAATACCTCCGGGCAAGACATATCGACTGTTGTGGTAAACGGGCAGGTAACGGTGTTGGGTTCGGCGGCCAAGCTGGCCTTCACCACCCAACCCAGCAGCAGCAACACGGCGGGGACAGCCTTTGGCACCCAGCCCGTGGTTGGGATACAGGATGCCGCTGGCAACACGGTGAACTCCACTGCCGCGGTAACCCTGGCTATTACCCAGGGCACAGGGACCAGCGGGGCTGTGCTCTCGGGCACGAAAACAGTTAACGCGGTCAATGGCCTGGCCACCTTCAGCGGCCTGAGCATCAACTTAACTGGCAGTGGCTATACCCTGACAGCCAGCAGCGGCACGCTCACCCCGGCTACCAGCAGCGCCTTCAATGTGGCAGGGGCAGCGGCGAAGCTGGCCTTCACCACCCAACCCAGCGGCAGCAACACGGCAGGGACAGCCTTTGCCACCCAGCCGGTGGTTGCGATACAGGATGCCAATGGCAGCACGGTGACCACCTCTACTGCCACAGTGACCCTGGCCATTACCACTGGCACAGGAAGCAGCGGTGCCGTGCTCTCGGGCACGAAAACAGTTAACGCGGTCAATGGCGTGGCAACCTTCAGCGGCTTGAGCATCAACCTGGCTGGCAGTGGCTATACCCTGAGAGCCAGCAGCGGCACGCTTACCCCGGCTACCAGTAGCTACTTCAACGTGGTGGCAGGGGCAGCGGCAGCGGCGAAGCTGGCCTTCACCACCCAACCTAGCAGCAGCAACATGGTGGGGACAGCCTTGGGCACCCAGCCTGTGGTGACAGTGCAGGATTCGAATGGCAATACGGTGACCACCTCCACTGCCTTGGTGACCCTGGCCATAGGGACCAACCCTGGCGGTGGCACGCTGTCGGGCACCAAGACGGTGACAGTCTCAAGTGGCGTGGCCACCTTCAGCGGCTTGAGCATCAATCTGGCTGGCACCTACACCCTGACAGCTACCAGCTCCGGCCTGGCCTCGGCTACCAGTAGCTACTTCAACGTGGTGACAGGGGCAGGGGCAGGGGCAGCGGCGAAGCTGGCCTTCATCATCCAACCCAGCAGCAGCAACACGGTGGGGACAGCCTTGGGCACCCAGCCTGTGGTTACGATACAGGATTGGTATGGTAACACAGTGACCACCTCTACTGCCTGGGTGACCCTGGCTATTACCCCGGGCACAGGGACCAGCGGGGCTGCCCTGTTGGGCAACACAACGGTTTACGCGGCCAATGGCATGGCCACCTTCAGCGGCTTGAGCATCAATCTGGCTGGCACCTACACCCTGACAGCTACCAGCTCCGGCCTGGCCTCGGCTACTAGTAGCTACTTCAACGTGGTGGCAGGGGCAGGGGCAGCGGCGAAGCTGGCCTTCACCACCCAACCCAGCTACAGCAACACGGCGGGGACGGCCTTTAGCACTCAGCCCGTGGTAGTGGTGCAGGATTTATATGGCAACTGGCTGACCACCTCCACGGCCTCGGTAACGGTGGCCATCACCCCGGGCACAGGGACCAGCGGTGCGACCCTGTCGGGCACGAAAACGGTGTATGCGGTGAACGGCGTGGCCACCTTCAGCGGGTTGAGCATCAACCTGCCGGGCACCTACACTTTGACGGTGACCAGATCTGGCATGGCCTCGGCTACCAGTAGCTACTTCAACGTGATGGCAGGGGCGGCGAAGCTGGCCTTTACCACCCAACCCAGCGTTAGCAACACGGCGGGGACAGCCTTTGGCACTCAGCTGGTGGTGACAGTGCAGGATGCCAATGGTAACTGGCTGACCACCTCCACGGCCTCGGTAACGGTGGCCATCACCCCGGGCACAGGGACCAGCGGGGCTGCCCTGTCGGGCAACATAACGGTTTACGCGGCCAATGGCATGGCCACCTTCAGTGGCCTCAGCATCGATAAAGCGGGCACTGGCTATAAGCTGAGAGCCAGCAGCGGCACGCTCACCCCGGCTACCAGCAGCGCCTTCAACGTGGTGGCAGGGGCAGCGGCGAAGCTGGCCTTCACCACTCAACCTCGCGGCAGCAACAAGGGGGGGACAGCCTTGGGCACTCAGCCTGTGGTTACGGTACAGGATGCCGTTGGCAACACGGTGACCACGTCCACGGCCGCGGTGACCCTGGCTATTACCTCGGGCGCAGGGACCAGCGGTGCCGTGCTCTCGGGCACGGCACCGGTGAACGCGGTCAATGGCGTGGCCACCTTCAGCGGCCTGAGCATCAACCTGGCTGGCAGTGACTATACCCTGACAGCCAGCAGCGGCACGCTCACCCCGGCTACCAGCAGCGCCTTCTACGTGGTGGCAGGGGCAGCGGTGACGCTGGCCTTCACCACTCAACCTGGCAGCAGCAACACGGGGGGGACGGCCTTTGCCCCCCAGCCGGTGGTTACGATACAGGATTGGTATGGTAACACAGTGACCACGTCCGCGGCCTTGGTGACAGTGACCATCACCTCGGGCACGGGCACCAGCGGGGCTGCCCTGTCGGGCACGACGACGGTGCCCGTGGTCAATGGCGTGGCCACCTTCAGCGGCCTGAGCATCAACCTGGCTGGCACTGGCTACACCCTGAGAGCCAGCAGCGGCACGCTCACCCCGGCTACCAGCAGCGCCTTCAACGTGGTGGCAGTGGCGACGCCCACGCCTACTCCCCTCCCGACACCAATTCCGCTCGACCTGTCGGCCAAGATAGATGAAAAGGGTGTGGTTCAAGAGGACATCGAGCACCCCATTGTTCCTGGGCAAGTGGTGCTGGATGTTCCAAAGGGCACCACAGTGCTGACGGCAGAGGGAATGCCACTACAATCAATCACAGCTGAAGAGGTAAGTCTTGATGGGACGCCATCACCGCCCGAGGCTCATATCATTGGCTTTGCCTACCTCCTCGGGCCGGAGGGCGCTACTTTCGATCCGGCTATCACCATAACTATGAAGTATGACCGGGCGGCAGTTCCTCAGGGCGTGGCCGAAAACGACCTCATTCTGGCTTATTATGATGTTGCCAGCAGCACCTGGAAGACGCTCAGCGATATCGTGGTGGATACTGTGAACCATACCGTCAGTGGAAAGGCGATTCATTTCACCCTGTTTAGTGTCTTAGCGCCAACGCCGACATCTACAGCGACGCCGACACCTACAGAAACGCCAACACCTCCACCTATGCCGACATCTGAGGAAGGGGGGAAAGGCACCAACGTGTGGGTAATCATTGCCGCTATCCTTTTTGTGGCCCTAGCTGCGCTGGTTTACTTCTTTGTCATTCGACCTGCGATGCGAAGAAAGAAAACTAATCGATATGGGAAATTTAGGTAGAGCAAGGTATGTGGAACGAGCTTCGTCGTCTAAACTTGCTTATTCCCATATCGGTTGTGGCGATACGCGGGTTAATTCTTCTATTGGTGGTTATTGTTGATGCTGCGCGTGAAAGTTCACGAACTCCAAGGGTTGCCACGCCCACGCCTAGCCCTACATATACCTATACCTTTACGCCTATACCTAAGCCTAGCCCCACACCTACTCCTGAACCGACTCTTTCTGCCATTCCGAAATTTGCTATTATCAATCGATATGCCTTTGTCCTGGAGGTTGCCAGTGACGAAGCCACGCGTGCCAGAGGCTTAAGAAACCGCACTGCCCTTCCTGAGTATTCAGCCATGCTGTTCATCTTCCTTTAAATGCCACTCGCTCTTAACAATGTCGCCAACTACCTTATAGGGCGCTTTGCATGCAAATTCGCCTTCCATGTGAATTCTCTCTAACTTGCTTTTAGCCAAATGTCAAAAGGAAACACAATCGGCTGAGAAAATAAAACTCTTTATTCAGAACCCCTTGACACATTTTTCGATAGTGGTATACTATCATAAGCAATTCTTACTACCAGGCAGGATGATGCAGGCGGGATGATGGCAAAAAGCTGGCAGCTGGAGGCAAAAGAGCTTACCAAGGACTTCGGCGGGCTCAGGGCAGTCAATGGGCTGAGCTTTGGCATAGGCCATCAGGAGATAGTGGGCCTAATTGGGCCAAATGGTTCGGGCAAGACCACCTGCATCAACCTTATTGCTGGCTTCTACAAGCCTTCCTCTGGACAGATTTTCTACAAGGGCCAACCCATAGGGGGCCTGCCTCCCTGGTCGAGACTTACAAGGCGGAGGCCCTGTATGGCTACCAAGGGAACAAGACGTATCAGCCGCTGACAACGTACTGGGCCGAGCAGGACATGGTAGCCCATTCGGAATTTCGGGATGGCAATGTTCCAGCCGGCTTCGAGAATCTGCGGGCGCTGCCGGAGGGCGTGGTAAAGGCCTATTACCGGGGCGATACGGCCGCCTACCAGCGAGAGCTATTGTGCCGAGGGGCAGAAACGAGCGGTTCGGGGTCATTGAGTTAGCCTAGGGGAAAGTATGGTTAGAAGTCTGGGGTAGCCATAGGAATTGGGGGGGACGTTGTGGTGGCAGGATGTCGTGTCCTTTATCTGAGGCAGCATACGGTCCAAGGTCAGCGGACTTGGAAGTTGTATCATGGTGAGGAGGAAGAGGATTACTCAAACGTCCTCTGAAAAGCAAGACTTTCCTCCGCCCAGCGCCCTGGTTTTGAGGGGTTGAAGAGGTTGGATAACCACACTAAGATCCTGATCATAGAAGATGACCCCCTTATCGTAGATTTGTTGAAACTGGTGTTGCGACATGAAGATTTCGAGATATATGTCGCTCCCGACGGCAAGACTGCGCTTGAGCTTTCTCGCAAGCATAGGCCTGATCTTATTATGTTGGACCTCCTGTTGCCCGACCTAGACGGTGTGGAAGTATGCAAACGCCTTCGCACTGAAACAGACGTGCCAATCCTGGTGGTCACCGCTCGGGGCGATTTGAGTGATAAGCTAAACCTCTTCGCCCTAGGGGCGGATGATTACGTCGTTAAACCTTTTGACTTTGACGAGTTGCTAGCGCGAATACATGCCGCGCTGCGGAGACATGGGAAGACAAGAGAGACTGTAGAGATAACCTTCTTAGATCTCGTATTGAGATTGGACACGAGAGAGATATTGCGTGGTGGAGTCCCCATCGAATTAAGTGCCAAAGAGTTCGATCTGCTTCATCTTTTCATGTCTAATCCTCGGAGTGTGCTGAGCAAAGAAACCATCCTAAATCGTGTGTGGGGATATGAGTATGTGGGGGCCAACAACATCGTGGAAGTATATATCGGACATCTTCGTCGAAAACTTGGTGAACCCAGTCCAATTCAGACGGTACGTGGTGTAGGCTATGCCCTGAGATTATAGCTATGAGAATGTTGTGGGCTAGCCTGCGTCAGCGCCTTTTCCTTTCGTATGTTTTGATAGTGGGGCTGACATTAGCCGCCGTTGGTATCCTCATCTATCATCAGACACAGAGCTTTTTCGTCACCAATAGAGCCAAACAGGCACGAGAAGTGGTGTATTGGGCTGTGAGCCAGTCTGAACCCCTAGGACAGCTTCGAGCAGACAACGTGGAGAGTGTCGCGGAGAGACTCCTAATTAGCCCGAGCCCCGATTTCTCCTTCTTTCTCTTTGACAATGGAGGGACATTTGTCAAAGAACTTGGTCAGGGATCCCAGAGCCTCACCGAAGTTCCGCTGTCTTCCTCATCTGTTGCCAGCGCTGTCAAAAAGGGAAGCGAGGCCAAATTCATCATGCCCACGGCAGGGCGGCGATATCAGACATTGGTGTGCATCTTCCCGGTGTTTAATTCGGCGGGATCTCTACAGGGGGTTATCCAGGTCCAAGCTAGGTTAGACGAAGCCAACTTGGCGTTGGACAAGCTCAGGTGGCTTCTTGTGTCAGGATTGGGCGGAGTTTTTCTTTTAGCCTGCATATTGTGGTTTTTCTTCATACGAGCCACCTTTCGGCCTTTGGAGCAAATGGCTCGTATCTCACGTGCCGTTGCTGCGGGAGACCTCAGTCAGCGTATGCACTTATCCCCGGGCCGGGATGAACTCCATGAGACAGATCAAACCTTTAACCGGATGTTGGATAGCATTGAAGAATACGTGGCTAAGGAGAAACAAAACCAGGAACGTCTGAAACGTTTTTTTGCTGACCTCACCCATGAGCTCAGGTCACCGCTTACAGTGCTGAAGGGATACACAGACGTCCTGTTGCGGGGCAGTAAAGATGACCGGTCAGCCCTTGAAGGTTCGCTGGTGGCAATGCGCATTACAACTGGGCGACTGATAAAATTGACCAACGACCTGCTGACTTTGAACCGCTTGGACGCCGGAACAGGCTTGAGTTTAGAGGACGTAGATGTGAGCTTGCTATGTGAGCCGGCTTGCCAGACAGCCAAGGTAATAGCCGAGGGCAGGGAAGTGATTTGTCAGTCTGGGCCTGCTGTAATAGTGAGGGGTGATGTGGAACTTCTGGGGCGGGTGATGTCGAATCTTTTGGACAATGCAATTCAGCATACGCACTCAGGGGGGAGAATAAGCGTCACTGTTGCCAGCAGCAAGGACCAATGCCATATCACAGTACAAGATGATGGGGAAGGTATCCCTCCCGAGGACTTGCCGCATGTCTTCGACCGATTCTATCGGGGGAGACAAAGACGTCCCGGCAGTACAGGCCTCGGCCTGGCAATCGCCAAGGCTACCATTGAGGCTCATGGAGGCCAGATCGCAATAGAGAGTACTGTGGGCAGCGGCACGACTGTCACAATCGTGCTGCCCCTGGTAGCAGAACCGTAGAAATCCGTTCAGGAACCTCTTATCATAAATTTAGCAATTATTCAGGTTTATCTCTTACGATATATGTTATAAGTGTATTTTTGCTGTGGGATTGGCATAAGACTGGTCTGTAGTTAGCATGCTTATTATAGCTCCAGCAGGCATGCGAGGCTGGAGTCCGTTGTGACAATCGGTGATTAGTTGAGAAACACCGTGTTAAAAGTCATCCGGTGCAAACCAACGTAAGGAACGTTTCCGGGCAAGGTAAGTGTGATTTAGGTCATGCACGCCGTTTCTTGAAACGCCCTAGAATGGTCCTAACTGATTAGTATCATACTCTCAGGGTTCGGCAAACAGCAGTAGACACTAAATTGCACCATTCTTGACTGGAACGTAGGTGACGGGCTTATCGAAAATAGCTTTATTGGAATATGGCAGTTCTTGGGACATGCTGCCAAAATTTTGGAAAACTAAACTATTACAAGCAGGGGGTATTGAACTGCTGGCTGTGATCGGTCGCTTGGGTGACGGGGAGGCAATAGACAAAGCGACCTGAGGAAGCGAGAAGTAAAAAAGGTCAATGTAAGACTTCAACCGATAAGTTTATCTCGATAACCAAAGTATTACGATTCATGTACTGTATATATACCAAATAAGTACTCCATATTGCTATTATTGCGATATAGTGTATATGCTGTAATTGGTCGCTTGGGTGACGGGGAGGCAATAGCCAAAGCGACCTGAGAAAGCGAGAAAAAGAGAAGGGAGGGGAAAAGAAAAAGAAGGAATGAAGAAAGAATGACGCAGGTAATCAGCAAAAGGTGGTTTCTAAAGTAGAAGGAGGTAAACAAATGACACAGGTAATTCACAGAGCAAAGTGGTTAGTGCCCCTAATCGTAATCGTAGCTATGTTGGCTGTGGTTGGGATAGTCTGGGCTCAAAGTGGCTCTAGCGGGGGATCTAACCTGGGAAACTTAGGAGATCTAACTAAAACGAACCCGGCGTATGACGATCAGATTGTGACGCCGAGTGAGTCCGTACCCTTCGCGCTGTGGAGCGTTACCATGGACCCGCCAACCTCAACCGTTCCCATTGGGGGCGGTACTCTGGCGACAGTGGTGCTGACCAACAATATCCCCGCGCCTCTGATGAATGGTGCGGCAGTGGGAAGGATAGAAGTGAAGCCAAATGACATGCAATCGATAAAGCCGGCATCGATTAGCAATAGCGGGGACCTTACGGGCGACCTGTATGTCACGTCGGATATCTATAATAATCTTGATCCGACTGGCTGTCTCACGGTATATAATAGTTTGCCACTTGGGGCGGGAGACGATGGCGTAAAATCAGAGACTGTAACTGTGAAGATCTTTCCCGACATTACAGTTCACCCGGGCCTGACTGTAACCTTCCAGGTCCTGGTCATGCCCGGACAGATGGCAGTTCCAGGCGCTGAATATATGCTGAAGGCTGAGTTCAGAAATGTTAAGGGTCTCATCGATTGCACCGATACTTCGGACCCATTACACCCGGAGGGGAAGTTACTAACTCTAAATCCATTCCCATAAAGTGGCTCATGAGACCAGTCCGAATGAATTGGGTAGTGGCTACACTCCCAATAGCAGCACTGTAGCGAGTCCAATGAAAGGGGCTGGGGGGGCTCTTCAGCCCCCCCAGCCTTTAAGCCAGTTGAGCATTATCAAAAGTGGTTAGTTGTCATTGCGAGCGGAGCGAAGCAATCCCGGTGGGGAGTGGAGATTGCTTCGTCGTCGCTTCGGCTGGCTCCTCGCAACGACACTTGGAAAAGAGGTGAATGATGAAAGTGCGTGGCGCGAAAGGATTATTGATTCTCTTCGTGATAGCAGCCGTGGTGTGCGGTGGAGTTCTGGTTGTTTTTCCAAAGGATTCGAATGCTGCCGCGGCCGGAGTTAAGTACAATGTCGAGATCCTGAATACGGCTACCGCATGGGACACGACAAACCCCACAGTGAACAACGAGAGCCCGCATGTGTACCTTTCGTCGGTCAACAAAGGGGATCCTTCGGAGGTCGTCGTTGCCTACGAGGGGATAACCTTCCAGATGGTGGTTGGCACCAAGGCGGTGACCGAGAAGCTGAAAACCGGGAAAGCCTCCTATTACCCGGTGACCATCATCGCCAAGACCTTTAAGGCGCCAGGCGAATGGTACCAGTTTAAATCGGGCGACACCGTCTATGACCTTAAGATAGTTACGACTATGGACAAGGATGCCGTGGGGAAGCTCTATACTACTAGCGGTGGTGATGTCGATGTAAGCACGGTGCAGGCCGCGATGCCGAAAACAAAAATCGGCGACGGCACCGCTGACCCTGCGGGGTCGATGATCATCCCCATCAGCCTTAGCAGGCTGCATACCCTTGCTTCCCCAAGGATGAATATTAATAAGGATGTAAAAGCGACCGCCACGTGGACCACAGGCCAAAGCAGCATCCTTGTCAAGGGCTCCAAGAGTGGGCTTGAAGGTAAGGCGTTGCCTAAAGATGACTCAACCGGGCTTCTGCCTAACCCACTGGTGGGTGTGCCGGTCGACCTAGCTGCCGGAACTGGCACTTTGGTTTCCACCGATGTGTCTTTGAAGGTGGCTAATGCTATAGGGTCGGCGGACATTCTAAGGGGTGGGATGTGGGTGATGAAGATCACTAAGCAATGAAGATCACTCCCGCTTCCTAAAGAAATAGGGAAACAAGGGGCAGCTGGGCCTAGTCTTAGCCAGCCATCAACAAAGAAGGGGAGAGGAGGTTTACATGAAAGAACGGCTACTGAAAGTGGTAGTGCCTCTCTTCCTGGTAGCAGTTATGGTTGTGGCTGTGGTTTTATCCGGCCTTCCAGGGGAATTGCAGGCTGCGGGTGGAACCACTTACAATGTGGTGCTCCAGAAGGGTAGCCCGTTGGTGTCTCTCGTCTCGATCGGCAATGGAGCGAGTGCGCCGCAGACCGGGGATAACGACGGGATAACCTTCCAGATGAAGGTTGAAGCCAAGGCGAAAACCGAGAAGCTGCCAACCGGGCCAGCCAGCTATTACCCGGTGACCATCATCGCCAAGAGCTTTAAGGTCCCAGCCAGTCGTTTCCCAATGGTAGGGGGTGGGGGTATGGCGAAGCAAACTACGATTATGGCAGGGGATGCCAAGGGGAAGCTCTATATCAGTGGTGGTGATGTCGATGTCAGCCAGGTGATGGGCGAGAAAAAACTGACCGCTATCATCGGTGACGGCACCGTTGACCCTGCCGGGTCGCTGATCATCCCCATATCTACTGTGACCACAGTTGTCCTTGAGTCCACTGGCAAACCGTTTATGACGCAAAAGATGGTGATCAACTTTACCACAGGCAAAAACAGCATCCTTATCAAGGGCTCCAAGAGTGGGCTTGAAGGTAAGCGGCTTCCTGATGATGGCCCAACCGGGTATTTGCCCAAACCCCTGGTGGGTCAGCCGCTCAACCTCGATGCCGGAACGGGCACTTTAGTTGGCACCACAGCGCTTATGAACCTGAAGGTGAAGATATTAGGTGAGCTTGACATGATGATAGGTGAGCTCTGGGTGATGAAGATCACTCACGCTTCCTAGAGAAATAGGGAAGCAAGGGGCAGGTGGGCCTCGGCCCAGCTAGCCATCAACAAAGAAAGGGAGAGGAGATTTAGATGAAAGAAAGGTTGCTGAAAAGGGCAGGGCCGTTTTTCCTGGCGGCAGTTTTGGCTGTGACTCTAATTTGGGCCAGCTTTCCAGCAGGGATATCGCAGGCCGCGGCTAAAGGCACCACTTACAATGTGACGCTGCTGAAGGGTAGTGGGGTTTGTTCTTACGACTCGATCAATGGTGGAACGCCTGTGCCGTCGCCCGCAAGTTTCGAAGGGGCGACCTTCCAGATGGTGGTGGGCACCAAGCTTCAAACTGACAAGCTGAAGACCGGGCCAGCCACCTATTACCAGGTGACCATCCCCGCCAAGAGCTTTAAGGCCATAAAGACGAGATTCCCAATGATAGGGGGTGGGGGGTACGCAAGTGTAGTTAACATCATGTCAAAGGATGCCGTGGGGAAGCTCTATACCAGTGGTGGTGATGTCGATGTCAGCCAGGTGGCAGGCAAGAAAGTGAGCACAAAAATCGGTGACGGCACCGTTGACCCTGCGGGGTCGATGGTCTTCTCATCATTGATTATTCAGAACATCATCTCCCTTGAGTCCACTGGCAAAGTGGTTATGCAGACAGTGACACCGTATGCTGCGACCACAGGCAAAGACTACATGGTTGCCAAAGGCAGCGGGACCAAGCTGGATGGAAGGGCACTGCCTGATAATGACACAAGCAAGACTCTGCCCACACCGCTGGTAGGTAGCCCGGTCGACCTCAATGCCGGAACGGGCACTTTGGTTGGCACCTATTCGGTTATAGGCCTGAAGACTAAGGCTTTCGGGTTGGTTGACTATCTAAATGGTTTCATCTTTGTGATGAAGATCAGCAAGTGATGAAGATCACTCACGCTTCCTAAGATGAAGCCAGTGGGTGAGCTTGCCTTTCTAATGTGTGAACTCTGGGTGATGAAAATCACTCAGAGTTCCTGGGAAAATGGGGAAACAAGGGGCAGGTGGGCCTCGTCTTACCTAGATATCAACAAAGAAAAGGAGAGAAGGTTTACATGAAAGAACGGTTACTGAAAATTGGAATGCCTCTCTTCCTGGTAGCAGTTATGGTTGTGGCTTTAGTTTTATCCAGCCTTCCAGTGCCATTGCAGGCTGCGGGTGGAACCACTTACAATGTGACGCTCCAGAAGGGTAGCCCGATAGTGTCTATGGTCTCGATTAACGGTGGAGTGGGTGTGCCGGAGCCCTCGGATAACGTAGGGTCAACCTTCCAGATGGTAGTTGAAGCCAAGGCGAAAACCGAGAAGCTGAAGACCGGGCCAGCCTCCTATTACCCGGTGACCATACTCGCCAAGAGCTTTAAGGCCCCAAGCGCGGAATTCCCAATGATAGGGGGTGGGGGTATGGCGAAAGAAGTTAAAGTTATGCAGAAGGATGCCAAGGGGAAGCTCTATATCAGTGGTGGTGATGTCGATGTCACCGGTGTGCAGGGCTCCAAACTGGCAACACAAATCGGTGACGGCACCGTTGACCCCCCGGGGTCGATGATCATCGGACCCATTACTCTTGTGAGCATCCTCACCCTTAAGTCCACTGGAAAAGTGTTTATGTCGACAGGGACAACATATATGATGACCACAGGCAAAAGCTACCTTATTCTCAAGGGCACCAAGAGTAGGATGGAAGGAAAGGCAATGCCTAATGATGACACCAGCAAGAATCTGCCCATACCCCTGGTGGGTCAGCCGCTCGACCTCAATGCCGGAACGGGCGCTTTGGCTGGCACCGGAGCAGTTATGAATTCGAAGAATAAGACTATAGGGCTGATGGACTATCTAAATGGTCAGCTCTGGGTGATGAAGATCACTAAGTAATGAAGATCACTCACGCTTCCTGGAGAAATAAGGAAACAAGGTGCTGCTAGGCCTCTTCTTAGCTAGCTATCAACAAAGAAGCGGCAAGGAGGTTTACATGAAAGCACGGATACTGAAATGGGGAGTGCCGCTCTTCCTGGCGGCAGTTGTGGTTGTGTCTGGAGTTTCATACAGCCATCCAGTGCCATTGCAGGCTGCGGCTAAAGGGACCACTTACCAAGTGGTGCTCCAGAAGGGTAGCCCGGTACTGTCTCTGGTCTCGATCAGCGGTGGAGCGCCTTCGGCGTCGCTCGCGCAAAACGAAACGTCAACCTTCCAGATGGTAGTTGAAGCCAAGGCGAAAACCGAGAAGCTGAAGACCGGGCCAGCCAGCTATTACCCGGTGACCATCATCGCCAAGAGCTATAAGGCCCCAACCCAGGAATTCCCAATGGCAGGGGGGGGTACGGCGGTACGAAGTTCGTTGATAACAAAGGATGCCAAGGGGAAGCTCTATATCAGTGGTGGTGATGTCGATGTCATCGGTGTGCTGAGCAAGACACTGACACAAAAAATCGGTGACGGCACCGTTGACCCTGCGGGGTCGATGATCATCCAGATTACTTCGGTGAGCAACCTTACTGATAAGTCCACTGGCAAATTCCTTATGTCGGCGCCTAGTACAAGTTACTATACCACAGGCAAAAGCTACTGTGTTGTCAAGGGCTCCAAGAGCAAGCTTGAAGGAAAGGCAATGCCTAATGATGACACAACCAAGTCTCTGACCACACCCCTGGTGGGTCAGCCGCTCAACCTCGATGCCGGAACAGGCACTTTGGTTGTCACCACAGGAATGATGAACGTTAAGAATAAGATGTTAGGTACGATTGACAATCTAACGGGTCAGATCTGGGTGATGAAGATCACTAAGTTATGAAGATCACTCACGCTTTCTAGAAGGGGAGGTGCCACCCTTGCCAGTGGCACCCCCCCTATAAAAAGATAAGCCCTAAACCGGGGGACAAGGTGGAGGGAGTTGCCAGACTTCCCCAAAATCAGCGATTGAACATCTTATTGTCACCCTGAACGAAGTGAAGGGTCTCGTGCTCCCGCAGGTAGAGATTCTTCGCTACGCTCAGAATGACATCCAAAAACCAATCGCTGTTTTCGGGACTTCTTGAAGGGTGGTAAAGATATAATATATAACATATAATATATAATATGACTAAGCTATATGTAGTATCAAAATCAGATTTGAAGAAACTCGCTAGCGGTCGCTCATCAGGCAACCGGAGCTTCGCTGTGTCGAATGGAGAAGAATTAGATTTAGATAAACGCGCTAGCGGTCACTCATCAATACACCTTATCTTCGCCATGTTGTATTTGGGATTATTTATTGGTTTCCTGATAACCACGATAGCAGTTGATATGCCAACTAATAAACATACGGTATTTATTGCAGGGACCATACTATTTGGAGCAGTATCCCTATTTTTGTTGATATGGTGGTGGATTGCAACCAAAGTGAATGTCCTACTCAAGGGAATCAAGAAATGGCCGACCTATGAGGATACAGTGCAAATTGATTAACGGTATAGGCCTAAAATGTAATATCAGCCAAGGGTGCTGTTACCACAAAATCCTGGAGAAATGTCAGCTCTTTGACACGCTACCAAAGCTTTAGATCTGGGGGCTGACAACTCCACCACTAAGCTCTTGGACGCGGGAGTGCTACTTGTTCGGATCAAGAATGCTCTTGGTCATGTTTGAGTGGCAAGGAGGTGAAGGAAATTGGGAAGAAAGCTCGGGCTAATAATAACTTTTCTGCTGGTGCTGAGCTTTAGCCTGGTGACAGCATTGCCAGCGCTGGCACAGAGCACTGAGGCAAAAATCACAGCCTTTGACTTTGCGGCACTTGTACCGACAGTAGTTGGTGTGGTCGATGAAGGTGCAAAGACAATTGCCCTTACCGTACCGTCTGGAACTGATGTAACAGCATTAGTGCCGACCATCGCAATTAGCGCGGGGGCAAGCGTAGTCCCTGCATCTGGCGCAGCACAAAACTTTACTTCGCCAGTAAACTACACTGTAACAGCGGAAGATACTACAACAACGGCAGTTTACGCTGTAACCGTAACCATCGCCCCGGCACCACCCAGCAGTGCAGCAAAAATCACATCCTTTAACTTTGCGGCACTTGTGCCGCCAGTAGTTGGTGTGATCGATGAAGGTGCAAAGACAATTGCCCTTACCGTACCGTCTGGAACTGATGTAACAGCATTAGTGCCGACCATCGCAATTAGCACGGGGGCAAGCGTAGCCCCTGCATCTGGCGTAGCACAAAACTTCACCTCGCCAGTAAACTACACGGTAACAGCGGAAGATACTACAACGACGGCAGTTTACGCTGTAACCGTAACCATCGCCCCGGCACCATCTACGCCAACACCCCCCACGCCGACTCCGCCCACGCCGACTCCGCCCACGCCAACACCCCCCACGCCGACTCCGCCCACGCCAACACCCACGCCGACGCCGACACCAACACCCACCGTGACCTCAGTCTCTCCCAACTCGGGCGTTCAGGGACAGACCCTCCCTGCTGTCGTCATCGGTGGCACCTATTTTACTGGAGCTACAGTAGTCAGCTTTGGTGCGGGGATAACCATCAACAGCTTTCATTTTGACAGTGCCACCCAGATAACCGCCAACATCACCATTGCTCCTGATGCCACACCTGGTTTAAGGGACGTTTCGGTAACGACGCCGGGAGGCACCGGGACCCGTGCAGGTGGTTTCACCGTACTACAAGCTCCTCCCACCGTGACCTCAGTCTATCCCAACTCCGGCTTTCGGGGACAGCATCCCATTTATGTCAGCATCTATGGCCACTATTTTTCTGGAGCTACAGCAGTCAGCTTTGGTGCTGGGATAACTGTCAACAACTTTGGAGTGTTCAGTGCCACCTGGATACTTACCAGGATCTCCATTGCTGCTAATGCCACACCTGGTTTAAGGGATATCTCGGTAACGACGCCGGGAGGCACCGGGACCCTTGCAGGTGGTTTCACCGTATCAGAAGCTGCTGTATCAACTAAAGTTATTTCACCCAATGGAGGTGAGAGCTGGGAGATGAGAACTAATCAAACAATTCTCTGGACATCTTCTGGCCTTATTGGCGCCACTGGCAACGTCAATATTCAGCTCTCAAGAGATGGAGGCTTAACCTGGAAAACCATCATGGTTTCCACCCCAAATGATGGTTTTCAAGCTTGGAAAGTAACCGGGCCGCCAACAAACCAGGCAAAGATAAAGGTGATTAGCACTGTTTATCCAGATGTCTTTGACATAAGTGACGCCAACTTCATCATCTCTGCACCAACCATTAGGGTCACTTCCCCCAACGGAGGTGAGAGCCGGGATAGAGGTGAGAGCCGGGAGAGTGTTGAGAGGTGGGAGATTGGAACTAAGCAAACAATTACCTGGACATCTTCTCCCAGCGTTACTGGCAGGATCAGGATTCAGCTCTCAAGAGATGGAGGCCAAACCTGGAAAACCATCGTGGCTACCACCATAAATGATGGTATTCAAGATTGGATAGTAACCGGGCCGCCAACAAACCGGGCAAGGATAAAGGTGCAAAGTCTTTCTTATTTAGATGTCTTTGACATAAGTGACGCCAACTTCATCCTCTCTGCACCAACCATTAGGGTCACTTCCCCCAACGGAGGTGAGAGCTGGAAGATTGGAACTAGGCAAACAATTACCTGGACATCTCTTCCCGGCGTTACCGGTAAGGTCAAGATTCAGCTCTCAATAGATGGAGGCTTAACCTGGAAAACCATCAATGCCTCCACCCGAAATGATGGTTCTGAAACTTGGAAAGTAAGCCGGACGCCAACAAGCCAGGCAAGGATAAGGGTGTTTAGCATTTCTTACCCAGATGTCTTTGACATAAGTGACGCCAACTTCACCATTACCAGATAACTTCGGTAGCTTGGTTGCGTCCAAAAGGTGGTGGAAAAACATCCTGATGGCGACAGAGATATAAGAAGGAAATCAAACTCTTTATTGAACGTCCCGCGAAACGCGCATAAATTTTTGGCCTTAGATACGACAAGTCTTGTCAGAGCCACTTTGCCAGCTTCGGACCGTCTTACACAGTATCAGACTTCACGGTAGGCACTCATCGGAACAATTGCTTTCGTTCAGATAGATGAGTGACGCTTGAGGTGGTCCCCGAATTTTGGACAGCTTGTTAAGAGAGGGTTCTGCTCCTAGAATAACAGAGACAGAATAGGAGGAGCAGGACATGAAACAGAGTCGCAGGAAGCACAGCCCATC
>Ga0315282_10000319_pt1 | contig 96147 bp, 137 predicted proteins | sample YL17G07_20_MG_FD_203693 | JGI IMG/M metagenome (GOLD analysis project Ga0315282, IMG submission 203693) | Sediment microbial communities from Yellowstone Lake, YNP, Wyoming, USA - YL17G07_20 | ecosystem: Environmental > Aquatic > Freshwater > Lake > Sediment | place: USA: Wyoming | collected...
TCGGCTAAAGCATTGGTTTCAGTTCGAGTTACTATACATAGGGAAATGAAAGTTATTGGTGAAGATAAATATCGTTTACAAATGATTTCATATCCACATCATCAAGCAAGAAGTCACGGAACAGTTGGAGTGGCTAAAGCAGAAAGAATCTCAGAAGGAATGAAGCATAGCTTTGGGTTTCCTGAAATGAGATTGGCACAAATAAAGAAAGGTCATGCACTCATAGAAGTCGCAATCGAAGATGATGCAATTGCATATGGTGTAGCAAGAAAAGTCTTGGATAGAATAATGTGCAAATTACCTTTACGATGGAAAGTTAAGACTGAGGGATTAAGTCATGAAACACTAACTGCCAAAGTGAATTTGCCAAAGCGAATTAAAGAGAAAAAGGGTAAAGGTGGGGCACAAGTCGCAGAATTAAATCGTGAATTAAAATGATAGAAAGAATTTGGATTTCTTTAGTTTGTTTTACTACTCTTTATGCATTAATTGACGATGATTGGAAAACCTATAAAAATAGAAGAATGATTATTAAACAGCCCGTATATTGGATTCTAGGTCTAATTGGCATACTTTCTTTTTTTATTCCATAATAAAAACGCAAAGTTTAAATAGTAGTTTTTTCATATTAATCTGTTGCGGACGTGGTGTTTGTGCACAGCGGGCTTCCAGCCTGAAGGTGAACCGAAAGGGAAACCGAGTTAGGTGTCCAACCGAAAGGGAATACCGAGTAGGTGTCCGTCCGCACCAATCAAAGTGATAAAATGATTAAAAAAGCAAGAAAAATAGATAAACTATTAAACTATTTAAACTATCTGATTGAAAATCTAAGTCGGGGCTATTTATTTGGAATTGGTTTTTGCACTCATTGTTATAAATGGACATTTAATCTACATGATAGTTCAGATTTAGGGTATCATTGTCCTAAATGTTGCAATCTTTCAGATGAAGAAAAGACTCGGAGTTGATTTGAAATGGAAACAATATCAAGAACTGTTCACATTACAAGAACATGTGCAATTTGCGGTAAAGATTTCGAAGTGGAACTTTTAGAAGAAACCACAATCGTTTATCCATATTGGCATAGTTGGAATTTTGAAGGTTCTGTGCCGTATATTTACACTAAAAGAAAAATCCTAACTGATTGTTTCTATGGCGGAAAAATCCGTTTTGGAGTTGGAAATTGGAGTCACTCCAGAGCAAAACAAGATGAAAATGGAAATCTCGTTCATGATAAAGACGGCTTGATTATTTGGGAAAAGTGTAATCCGTGGTGGCGAGAACTGAAATATCGCCTAATAGATTTGAAGCGGACAATTCTTCACCAATATGAAGACGTAGAATATTGGGAATGCAGCCGATGTTTAAATAGAATAAGGGAAGAAAATGCCAAAGATTAGACGTAAATGTTCCAAATGTGGAAATACGTTCTATTGTAATGGTAGTTGTAACCAAGCCACACTTGATGCAGACAACTGCCTATGTGGAAATTGTTTAGGAGTAACAATAGGAGATTTAAATGTTTGCAATTTGGCTTTCAGAAAAGTAAAAAGAAGAATTAAGGTGATTCTAGTTTGAAACCACAAGATTATACTTTAGAAGAAGTTTGTGAAAGAAACGCTCAATTAATAGAAGAAAGAAAACTTCCAAATGAACTGTTTTATCATTTAACCAGACCAAAATTATATTTGCCAGAATCAAACCTTAAATGTTTCATAATTCCTAGGGGAGAAAGAGGGGCTAAATATAGAAAGTGGATGAGGCAGATTCTAAAAGAGTGGCACTATATTCCACGCCAAGAAGTTTATGGACGGCGAATCTATTGCCTTTGGTATGATGATATATTAGAAGATTTAGTCGCCATTGTGATTTTCTGTAATCCGCAAACAGTTTATCTTAAAGACCGAGAAGAATTTATAGGTTGGACTGATGAACAAAGAAAAGCCAGATTGAATAAGAATGTCTGTGATGAAGTGCGGTTTCTGGTTTTGCCTCATGTTCGAGTTAAGAATTTACAGTCTAAGATTCTGGCTCTGTCGTGTAAGAAAGTTAAGGCTGAATGGGAAGCCAGATATGGCGATAAACTTGTATTGATAACTTGTTTTGTTGACCCGAAATTATATGAAGGGCATTCTTATTTAGGAGCGGGTTTTAAACAGATTGGTTCTACACGGGACGGCAAGAAGATTATGGCAAGACCAACTGAAACAGACTGGAAAGAGGTTCTGACTCGATGAAAAATCCCTGTTGCGGGGTTCACTTTTGTCTTAATTGTGGAAATACCATTACCTATAGAGAATATGTTTATCATTGCATGATAAATGGCAATGATTATGATTTTTGCTCAGAAAAATGTATTAAGGAATATTCGAAAAATAAAAAATGCACAATCGTTCTAGTAGAGAAATTTCTGAATCAAAAAATCAAAGAAAAGATTAAGGTGATGTTAATATGACACTAATTAATGGATACCGTTCTTATAGACATTTTTGGGAAACTTTAACAGAAAAAGAAAAGAAAGAATGGTTCAATTGTCTATGTGGTGGAACTTTGGAATTTAAAAGAGTTGATTATAAAAATGATAGGGTTAATCTTAAATGCAATATATGCGGGCAGGTTTTTCACGTTCCCAGAAATGTGTGGAAACAAGTGATGGAATATCGTAGAGTCAAGGTGATTTTGATATGATATATATAGATAAAAGTTTATGTGAAAAATGTAAAATCAATCATGGATTTTATAGAGTTCTAATAATGCGAGAGAAACTAACTGCTATTCCATTATGCAAAAAATGTTTTAATGAGTGGATTGAATTAAAGGCATTAAAGGCGAAACCTGACATCTATGAAGAAACTTCACTGTTTGAGAAATTTCTGAAACAAAAGAAAGTTAAGGTGACGCTCATATGACCGATGAATATGCCAGCAAAGGAAAACATTTCGGTTCTATCGCTAAACGAACTAAGATTTGTTCGATATGCGGAGCAGAGAAAGCACCTTTCGGCATGTGGGGGAAGTATTATTGTCGAGACTGTTTCATCAAAAAACTCGGCAAAGACCCTAATAAAATCGCTGAGGAACACGGTAAAGGGAATTCAGGTATGATTGCGTTCAAAACTGATGATGAGTTAAAGTCAGCCTTAGCTCAAACTTACATGATTCCGCAATCCTATAAATATCCCTGTCTCTTTCAAGTGCCAAAAGGCAACAAAATCTTCGCCACGCTTTATTTAACTCATTATCCAAACAGCAAAGGCATAGTCGGACGGTCAATTAATTATCTAGTCATCTGGAAGGGCAAAATCGTCGGAATCATCGGCGGAAATTCTGCTCCATATTCTGTAAAACCAATTGACCAATATTTCGGAATAACCAAAGAGAATCGGTCAGACAAACTTCTTGAAATCCTAAATAACGATGTCTTCCGAATTGTCGTGCCAGACAAAAATTTGGCGACTATGACTCTTAAATCATTTCGAATCGCAATCCAAAGAGACTATGAGGAGAAATATGGCGGAAAACTTCGGGGACTAATAACTTTTGTTGAGCCGCCAAGAGAAGGCAGTATTTACTATGCTGACAACTGGATATATCTAGGCTTGACAAAGGGCTATGGCACAACAAGAAGGGGACGCCGCTGGTTTGACCGTAAATGGGTCAAAAAAGAACCCAAGCACATATTTGCTTATAAATTTAATTAAATTTGTCACTTAATCAATTGATAAATCTTTTTTGGGGAATGTTTAAGTATTGGATTAAACAAAACCCCCATAAACTTTAAATACTTGTTTAACTTATTCTACAATCTCCGATGGCAAGTCGTCGTCGGTAATGTAATAAATAAATATAGTGTGAATATAGTGTGATATATAAGTCCAACTACTCGGATGGACTGAGTGTAGTTAAATAATATGAGTAGTTTAAACCGAGAAGAAACAGGTAGTCCGAGTTAATCCCTGTCCCTGCGATGCGAAGCAGGAAGGTGATATTTTTGATTAGTTGTTTCTTTGTGTGCCCAGATTATGATGGTAAATTTTGAAAAATCAAAAAGATTAATCAATTGATTAAACACATTGATTTCAGTTCGAGTAGCTATACATAGAAAAATGAAATTAAAAAGATTAATCAATTGATTAAACATTTAACCGTAATCTTTAAATAGGACAGTCACCTTAAACCCACCAAGTCTGCTTTGTTGTAACATAGGCTGAAATATGGGCGAGCGGAAGATTAATCAATTGATTAAACGGAAACTTTATAAGAGAGATTTAACTTATTATTCAAACGAAGAAAATGAAACTCAGTAAATCGCAATTGGAAGTTCTTAAATTAATGAATGAAGAATGGGAATTGCTGAAAGATAGAGATGCTAATGGACATGTCTATCTTTCTAAAAGAGGAAAAGATTTTGAGATTAAAAGAGTCAACGTTGCCACGTGGTTTAGACTTTACAAGTTAGGTTTAATTAATACAAGTCCAGAGATGCAGTTTCCAACAGAATATTGGTTTCTAACCGAAAAAGGAAAAACAGAATTAGCGTTAATAAATCAAATGGAACGTGAACGACAGAGCGAATATGGTGAGTATAAATAATGCTTGATAAATATTGGGTTTCGCAAATTATGGCTGATGAGTTGAAACAAATAGAGCCGAGTTTAAATTTCGATGGCATGGATAACACGGTTTTAAACAATTGTAATCAAGACTTCTTTTTATACGCATCATGGCTTGAAAAACAGCCAAAAATCGCATCTGATAAAACACAAAAGGGACAAACTACATTCATCATTCACTCTGATGAAAATGGAATAGCAATCACTGAAGAGGAAGAAATAGGTGTTGAAGAGGCAGTTGAAGCCGTGAAGATTTTTGTCAGAATGTGGTGGAAGAAATATAAAGAAAGGATTAAATTGACTTTCGAAGACCCGAAACTTGATATTCTAGGAATGAAGGGGATGGGTATTGCCAGAGGTTTTTTTACCGTGCAGGAACGAGAAGAAATATTGATGGAACTCACTAATACATTTATTCAATACGGCGAATATTGTATGCCAAAATTATTAGCAAACAGTCTTTTCATGCGAACATTGGCACAGTTAACCCAACAAATGTGGAAATGGACGCAAAAAGACATAATCAATTACAAAATCAATTTAATGAATACTTTGAAGAAAGAAGCCAAAGCAATATCTTATCTTTCTGGCTATCTTTTGTTTATCAGACCAAACAAAGAATCCTACAGTTTGCGAGAGTGGCGGCACGATTTCGGGGGAAACAAAATCATATGACAACATACTGGTTTACGGGCGATACCCACTTCAATCACGCCAACATTCTAAAATATTGTAACCGCCCATTCAAAAATATAAGCGAACACGATTATCGATTAATTCAGAACTGGAATTCAAGGGTGAAACCAGAAGACATTGTATTTCATTTGGGAGATTTCTGTTTTAAGAAAACGAAAGATAAATCTGCCAAATATTATATTGACCAATTAAATGGACAAATAATATTAATATCTGGAAATCATGATTCTAATAGCGGTGCAAAAACGTGCATCCACGATATTAGTATTTATCTTGGCGGAAAACACTTATTATTAGTTCATCGTCCAGAAGAAAGTGCTTATGGCTATGACCTGTGTTTAACGGCTCACGTGCATCAGCATTACAAATTTCAAACAATGTCCTTTAGGAAATGGGGAAAATGGGACGTTTGCAACGTGGGAATCGACGTGTGGTCTGGATTGCCAATTACAATTAATGAAATACTAAGAGCCTACGAGTTGTGGAAGAAAACTGGGATTCAAGATTTAGGAGATTGGCATAAAAAACCGCAAAGTTTATAAAGAAGCTTTAGAAACATTAATAGTGTGATAAAAATGAAGAATCTCATAAAGAAGATAGAAAAATTCGTTTTTACGGCAATAGCAGGAGCAATTCTATGGACTGGTTTCTTGACTCCATATATGTTCATTGTAGTTGGTTGTTCATGGGAACAATGGATTAATTGGGTTGTCATGGAATTCACTTTAGTTCCAATAGTAGCTCCATTTGTATTCTTCGTAACTGAAATCGGTTTAAAGAAGGCGAAACTAATTAAATGATAAACGTTGAAATGGTCTTCGATATAGGTAATGCAGTCTGTTTGATAGGGACTTTGCTTTTAATCTATGCCATATTCAGAAATAGAAATGTTTTGAGAGGCTTTCAACCAGCAGGTTCATTGCTTACTCTTATAGCAATGTTGTGTTTTGAATTCAATTATTATCAATTGAGCATGTGGAAAAGTTTTCTATTTTGTCTGCCAACCGTTGCGTTATGGGTTGTTGCTTCATTCTATTCGATAAGAAACTGGTTCAAAAATAGAAACAAAAAGGATACTGGATTAGACATTCATCTTTAGGTGATTTAATGGTGAAAATAAAACGTAGATGTGACAACTGCCGACGGGAATACTGGGTTCGACTTATTCGAGTTTATGTCTTGAAAGAGCATCAATGTGGCGACTGTAAAAGCACTTTGAAACCAGTTGGAAATGGTTATTTCTGCCCGAAGTGTAAAACAACTTGGAATAAAGACGACCCGAAAGTAATTACTCAAATTAGAGGTTCATCAAGCAAACTCGAAACAATCAATAAATGGAAAGAAGAAAATGCAGAGATAGAAAAAGTCAATGTGCCAGAAAAACGATTCTGCCAAAGATGCCGAAATATGGCTAGTATCATGGAGAACATGCAAAAGAATAAACAAAGAGGCGGTAAAGTTGCAGAAATTCCAGCCGACAAATATCCTGAAAGCGACATTCTAAAATACGAAATCCAAAGAAAAATCCAAGAGGAATATCGAATCAAAGAAGAAAAAAGAATGAAGGAAGAACGTGAAGCCAAAGCTAAAGCAAAACTGCTCCAAAAAACAATTGAAGGGGCGAAGTGAATGGTATTGAGCAAAATAGCGGAATTTGAGAAAGTTACAAAAGAAGCCATAAAACAATTACGAGAAAGTGATTTCGGGGATGAAGCAATTCTACCAACTTTAATATTAAAATTAAAACAAATAGCCAAGTCTGAAGGACTGAAGGATTAAAGAAGACCAAACAACTAAAATGAGGAGATTTAAATGCCGTTTTTATGGTTAAGTGTTTACCGATGCAATAAATGCGGAAAATTGGTTAATCCAGATTTAGAAAACCATACATGCGGAAAACTTAGCGAAACCGATGTCTGCTATATCTCCAAAAATAGTAGTCTGCAAGTGAAGAAGGAAAAGAAAAATGATATTGAAACTGATAAGACAATTGATAAGAAAGATTAAAGGTCAGAAGAAAGAATCTCATAAACCAACTGATATAGAACCACATCGTTTACCAGAAAAAAAGACTTATCCGATACCTAAATCCAGAAATTTTAAATCCCGTCCCGCTTATGAAAAGCGTTTGTGGAAGTCAACTAAGAAAATGCCGAAAAAATTTAAAGACGAGGATGAGGATTGATAAAAATGGGTTCATGGTATGATTATCTCAAGAAATTTCCGAAGCCAAAAAGCATAGTCATTAAGCCATTTGGTTCAAGACTGAAAATAATTCTTCATTATGGTAACGTTAAGAAAGATAAGGAAATCATAATAGATGAAATTCTTCTGGATTTGATTGGTGTCGGATTGGATGTCGAGAAAGGCGAACTTTGGGGCGATTGGGGTGGAGCAATCAAAATCGGCGACATTATTTACATTCACAAACCAGAAAATCTAAGAAAACTTCCAAGAGTAAAGGTGAAGTTAGTATGACAAACTGGATTTGGCAGAACTTAGGAACGATTTCACTTTTAGAATCTTGCACAGAAGATGGCGTTATAATTGTGGATATTAGAGATTTGAGTGATGGCGAAACTAATGTTAAAAAAGTGATGAAGAAAATCGAAATCATAGGCAATCTGTTGGCTATTGGATGTAAAGTTGCAGTTCGTTGCGTCGGGGGCATTAATCGAAGTAATTGCATAGCCATAGCAGTCATGAGTTATTTAATTCCGCATGGCGACCTAGAAGAAACTTGGGAATTTCATTGGAAGTTTACCAAAGAACGAGTTCCGAGAATGCAGATAGTTCCAGAATTAGAAAGAACTTGCAAGAAAGCTCTAAAGCCTATCAGAAATTGGTAACCGTAAGGTTTATATAGTGGTCTGACGATTTTATTCTCAATAGGTGAAAGATGAATGTATGAAGAAATAATTAAAGGCATACTTTACGGTGCGTTCTATGGTGGACAAGCCGCTTTGTTCGGTTATTTGAAGTCGGAAGATTTGCCACTTAGCTGGAAAGTAGTTTTCACCAAAGACTTCTGGGCGGCATTTGACCCGATTAAGGCTCTAAAGACTGTGTTCTTAGGTATGGCAATGGGTGCATTGACGCAGGGACAAATCTATGGATTGATACCAACAGACCCAATAATAGGCAATTTTGCCAATGATGTCATAGTAATAGGTGTTGACCAGCTCATGAAATTGATAGTCCGTAGGACACCACTCGTAAGAGTCTGGAATGCCTTAAAAGAAAAAGCGGGAAAAACTCCGCTACAATAGTGGCGTTTAATTGCCACGAATTCACGCTTTAATTCCCACTTTTAATTGTTCCGAGTCGATTATAGACTGTCTAAGAAGTTTAGACGGTAAGGTTGACGAAATTATAATTTTGGATGGAAGATGGATTGGCGTAAGTGGTTACAGTCTTCATTCTACTGATGACACTATTGAAAAAATTATCGAGTGGGGCATTGATGCTAAGTCAAAGGTCAAATTAATGCTCGCCAAAGAACAAGTTCATCAGATAGATGCACGAAACCAACTCATTAATGCTGTGCCAGATGGTGATTTTTTCTTGTTTGTTGATTCCGACGAGATTATTGTAAAATGGAATCCAAAAATAGATGAGAATCAAATCGGATACAGAATTCGCATGACCAGTGAGAAAATCTTTAAAGAGAAGCCCGACTTTGGTTTGCCTTTTCCAATTCCACGATTTATGAAAAAGATTAATGGAATTCGCTTTACAAGAAATCATAGATATATGGAAAATAATGACGGAGCAATCTTGATTGGGGATTTACCAATCATCGAAATTCTCATTGCGAATTTAACTATGTCCGCATCGAAAGCAATGCGAAATACAATGCAAGATTATGAAACATGGTTGCTTAAATGGGAGCAGGCAAACGAAAACCTTAAATAGTTCAGCGTATAACTAAACGAATGGCGAGAACCATAAACTTTATATATTAGTTTTTACTTTATATAATTTTGCCAGTTCGATGAACTACCGATTTGAACCACATTCAAGTCGGAAAGGCTACTACCTCAAAAAGTGGTGGTCTTTGAGCAAGACCAGAGGTATGTAAACGACCCTTATTGCTCTTGGGCACGTCATCGGATTGGCAATCCTATTTTATAGTTCATGTTTATTCGAGAATTAGAGAAAAGTTTAAATAGAACGATGTCTTAAATTCTAATAGTGAAACAAAGTGACCGATGATAAAATCTGTCCAATTTGCCAATTAAATTCTAAACCAGAGTGGGCTGCATGTTGCGAATGGTGTTGGAATTTCATTGGCTGGATTGACGAATTTTATAAAACTGATTATCGAAAACGATTAACTGAAGGAAAACCAGTCGTAATTTGGGAACGGCTTGAAATCAAGAACATTGAGTGTTACTTTCCATTGTCAAAGGAAGACTGCACCAAAAGAGCAAGGAAGATTGTCAGGGATATATGTGATAAATGCAATAAAGAAATTGAAGACGGATGTGAACAATGTGTGTGGCACAGTTTAATGCAATCAATCATAGGTGAGGAAATTTGGTAGAATGTCCAAAATGCGGAAGCAAAAATATTAATGAGATAATTAGTAAAGGCGATTATACAAATGAGGGCATGAATCAAGGAATTAAAGAGTTTGACCTTTATCCAATACGACCATGCGTGGAATTTGAATGTGACGATTGCAAGTTCAGATGGGAAAATCCCATCTATATCGAATATTTGCTTAAAAGAAATATTAAGGAAGCGAAAATAAATGACAGATGAAGATATAACTTTCAATAAAAAGCGGGACGAAATAAACGTAAACGAACCTATAATATGCCCAAACTGCGGTAGTAAAAACATAATTCAGACTCCAATAGGCAAATTCACGTTTAAATGTTTAGATTGTGGCTTCAATTGGGATGAAGAACGAATTCATGAAGTTCCAGATGAACAAGAATTTGGAAGCGATGAAGATATAGGCGAATATGATTATGATTATGAAGATTATGGTTATGAAGACGACGAAGAGGATTTAATGGACGAGGACTGGCTCGACCTAGAGGATGAATAAATGACCATCAGTCTTTGGAGAATGAGATTCGGTCTTTGTCCATGTGGATTCTTCTGTAAAGATTGTCTTATTGATGAAATCCACGACAGTGGAGTATTAAAAGGAATATTTTGGCATATTATGTTTCATACTCCATTAGGAATTTTAACAATATGGAGATTTGCTAATCACTTAACCTATGTTGTGGATGAACATTTTTTCGATGAGGAATTTGATGCTGACTGAGAGTTATGGCGGAATTTGCCCCGTATGTAACTATAAGCGTATGATGTTAAGATATGGCAGTAGTGGATGGTTAGAATATGATGCCTGCCCCAGATGTGGATTCGCCTTTGCCTCAGATGGACAAGACCCGCCGTTAATTGGTAAAGATTTCTGGAAAGAATTTTTTAAGGCTGAAGGTAAAGCCATGAAAAAAATGGGATTCCCATTGACAATGAAGGGCGTTTATGCTTGGATGGAAAGTCTTCCAGAGCCAAAGAATGAACCAATCTCAGTTTTTGATTGGACAGATGGATTTCTCGAAGAAATAAAAGAACAAATTAAAAAACAAGGAAAACAAAAAGTCAAAGTGATACTAATATGAAAACAATAGTTTATAGTGCAAGTGAGATGTATTATTACGTTAAAGAATTTGCTTGTCCGTGGTGTAATTGGATAAGCACTATGAAATTCAAAACAAAAAAAGAAGCTAATGTTGGATGGGTAAGTAATATGATGGCGTATGGAAAGTCTGTTAAATATGTTTCTTATTATCGTTCTGTTCTTCCATTCACATTTTGGAAAATTAAAACTGGCAAATCAGTTCAGGTTGAGGATGATGACGAACTCGTAAGAGATTATGTTCCATGCAGTAAACATAGACCACGATTCTTAAACAGGAAAGACCAAAAGATTAAGGTAATTCTTGTATGAAAAATCCTAAAAAAATAAAAGAGAAAGCAATTCGGAAAAGAAAGAAAACTAGACGATGCGTTTCAAAATACAAGGGACGTGGAAAATTTAAACCGAGAGAACCATAACTCTCCCAGCCTCTTTGATTCTTTTTATAATTTTTGCCATAAGTTTTAAATAGTCTAATCACTTCTAATTTGAATAGTGCTCAAAAATGCGAAATATATTTCAAATTACTTGGAAATATTCAAAGTGGATAAGTTCATTTTATTATGTTGGTTTAAAGGATTTATATTTACGAATTTTAACGTGGCTTAAAAAAGAAAATCCGATAGGGCGGTATGTAGAGATAGTAAACAAAATTGAGCGGGAAATGTATTGTTCAGGAACATCGGCTGGTGGAATGTGTTATAGAGTATTGATTAAGATTTTTTTATTTAAAGAATTTTTTGATAGCGATGATGCCATTGAGGAAGTTACTTGCACAATTTTAGAACACGAACTCTTGCATATGACGCTACGCAATCGAATTAACTCGCAAACAAGCAAAAAATTGGATAATGTTCACATGCCCCTTTTTGCGAATGGACGATGGACAATAGATTGGAAAATGTCCCAGCATCCCACCCCCCCCACACCAGCACTTAAAAAATTAATCAACTGATTAATCCCACAAAATGAAAAGGTTTATATCTCACCTTCTCTATATAATATATCACTCAAAGTGATAAGAATATGTCTAATGCGGTTAATTATTGGGGGATTAGTTCTGGTTACTATAAGGAAGTAATTTTTAAAGATAGAACAAGTGGAATAACCATAATGTGCAATGGTTCAATACATAATTGCAACGTTTGTATTCATAGGTCATATTGTGACAAAAAAACGGCGAAAACCTTAATGAAGAACGCTCATCTTCATAATAATATGGACATGGATAGGATGCGGATTTACATTCCTTATAATTGTCCAATTTATGGTAATCTTAGAGGAAAAGGAAAAGTTAAAGTTCCATTGTATTAATTCATTATCGAAAATCGGCGAATAAAATTATTTGACATTAAAAGAATATATTAATAAACTATCCATGCTTTTCCATACCACATTAACTTTTTTAATAACGTCAAATAAAATTGTTCGTCAGTTATTCGAGTTTCACAAAGAGTCCATGATTTTACCGAACGGTGAAACGAAGAAGATTATTTTTGACTATGAAAAATTAAATTAGAAAAATTAATCAATTGATTAATCTTTTTTGATGTTGCCCGCAGGTTACGTCGTGCATCCGTCGTTCGCTATTAGCGACTTTCCAATCCAGAAACGAACGTTTAATCAATTGATTAAGCCAAAAGTTTATAAGGCACGTAAGCTCTTAATATTTTAGGGAAAATGAAATGCCAGAATCAGCAAAACAAAAATTAGAAAATTACTTTGAACCAATGCTTTGCCTAGATGCGAAAGAATCTGATTTAGATAATCCTCTTTACATTGGAACAATGAAAATGGATGGAACGATGATTGTCATTGAGAATTTAGAAGATGGATTTAAGTTTTATTCGAGGCGAGGCTTAACATATAATTCGACCATTCCCGAAATTACTGAAGCCTTCGGGAAAATTCAGCAAAGTTTCCGAGTTATTGGCGAATTGGTTTACATTGATTCTGAAGGTCATCAAGTCTTTAGAGGCAGTCAAATTAGATGTCAAATAGGCAATAAAGAAAAAGTTGAGGAATATCGAAAACTTTATCCCGTAGGAGTTTTCCTATTCGACATAACCAATTTAAACGGAATAGACCTAACCAAATTGCCATTCATTAAAAGATGGAATATTCTTATGGCATTCCATAAACTCTATTCGGAATTATTAGGATGGAATAATGTTGTTCGACTTGTGCCTATCAGCATGGAAAAACGCAAGATGTATGAATACGCAAAATCCATTGGATTAGAAGGTTTAGTTTTACGGAAGTTAGATGGAATCTATGAAGTTGGCAAAAGAAGTCCAAATATGATAAAACTAAAATGCAGAGAGCATAGTATCTTCACGCTAAAAGACGGAGAATGGAAATCAAAAGAATGCAAAGGTTTATAAGAGACGAAGATATTAATAATTGTAAAGGTGTGAACCGTGAGCGAAGAAAAAAAGGAAGTTAATGTGCAAGACCAAGCCAAAATATTGGCTCTGGCTGTTCAACAAGTCTTAGAAAATGCTAAACAATCAGAATGGGCAAACGTCAATCAACCATTTACACAAAAATTAGAACAACCAAAAAGTCAGAAAATCGTTAAACCGACTGTGGGCGAAGAGAATAAGAAAGAATTGTCGCCATTCAAAACTTTTACTTTCCTCGATACGATGTTTCTCGATTCAACCGACAAGCCAATAGAAGGAATTCCTTTTGGTTCAAACAGCATTTTAACGGGACTGCCAAATTCGGGAAAAAGCCTTTTAATAGAGGAAATTGCTCTCCGAGTAGCCAATAGCGGAAAGAAAGTTTGCTTTGTGACAAGTGAAGAGGCATGGAAAACAGAAACGCCTCGATTCGATTTGGAATCAAGATTCCGAGAAAGAGCAAAGATTCTAGGATTAAATTGGGAGACAATAAGCAAAAACCTCTCAGTAATTGATACTGTGACATTTGCAGAATTGCGAGAATGGAATGCCTTTGTTTCGACTTATAGAAACTTAGTTGAAAACGAAGGAATTGATTTGGTTCTTGTGGATTCAATGACACTTTTAGAAGATGTGCGAGGTCAAATCAAATATCGGGTTCTGGAATTAATGAGATATAATCAGATACATGGAATCACTAGCATACTTGTAAACCAAAGAGCAATAGAAGAAAGTGATACGCTGGCAATGGCTGGCGGAATTTCGCTTTCGCATATTGTAGATACGGTTTTCGTTCTGGATTACAAAAAAATCTCTTCATGGGATGGCACGCTTAAAATGGATATTCCTTCCGCAAAACAAGGGGCTATAATGAATTTCTTCCGAATCCTAAAATGCAGACTTTGTAGATTCAATGCTCATTATTTAGGATATGAAATAACCAAAGACGGATTTGTAAAACCAATAAAACCAAATGCTGGGATAAAAAGTGACACCTGAACAAATATTGGCTTTAATTCCAATGTGGATTTGGATAGGGATTGGGCTTGCTCTTATATTCGTTCCATTCAAAGACGAAGATGAGTGAGGGATAAAAATTGTCTGAATCTCAAAAGAAAATGGCTCAAAGATTAATTGACATTCTAAAGGAAATGGGTTATCTAACTGTTTCTTGTGAACCTAATGGACGTGTAGCAATCGCATCTATATCAGCTAGAGATGCTCAATATTCTTTTAAAAAGGCTCAAGCAATGGCTGTAATAAAACTGAGACAAATATTCACAGAAGCCATAGCAATTTATCAAGCCGAAGAATTAGAAAGAGAATTCGAGGCAATTAAAAAGATAAAGAAGAGGAATATTATAAATGAATACAGATGAGAGACGGGCTTTTAAAATATTGTGCGAAAAATTTCCAGACAATTTGGGTTTAACATATCATCTATTCATGGAATTTCTTAAATATCGAAAACAACAAAATTTGCCAGACTATCCAAAACCACAAGATTTAGCAAACGAATTCCTAGAATTCGAATCATTAAAAGAGAATCGAATCGAATGTCCGTATTGTGGATGCCACATTTTACCAAAATACTATTTAGACCACATTTGTATTTGTAGAAAAATCAACGAGAGACAGACCAATAAAAAAAATAATTTGTGAGAATATTCCCCCCGCCCCTTTAGAATTTCGATTTTTTATTTTAGCTTGAAAATTTTGTGGCTGGGTTAAGGCTTATTGAAATTTGATTTTAAAATTGCTCTAGTTTCTAGTGCAAAATCAAATTTAAAATCTAAATCAAATTAATTTCTAAAACCATTAATAAATTCTCAAATAAAATAATTTAAAAATTCTCCAAATTTTTTCTTGCCGTTTTTGGCTCTATGTAGCCGCTGGGATATAGTGTAACCTTTTATTTTTTTGTGGTTGCACTAATTGTTAGTTTGGTTTAATCAATTGATTAATCAGTTGGGTTTTTCTGAATGCTTATTTAATCAATTGATTAATCTTTTAGACTTTACTAATGGAAAAGGGCTCGTTCGAAAATGCACTACATGATTTTGAGTTGAAACCCCAAAAGTCTCTCATATTAGGCTGGTTTGAATGAATTGGGCATTTTTCGGGAATCTTCGATTTTTCGGTCATGAGGATTTGATGGCGGTGGGTTACAGGTTGTAAATAAACTAGAGATTTAGGCTTGTTTTCGGGAATTCGGCATTTTTCGAGGCAATTCCGACTTTGAAGTAGCGAGGTAGGCGAAATTAAAAAGATTAATCAATTGATTAAGTGAAACCTTTATTAGTTAGCAGAACCATATATCAATCATGTCACATAAAAAGTTCTCAACAAACAAAAAGGGAAAATGCACACATGACACAGTTATTGTGAAATGCAATAGAAAAAATTATGCTGAAACTGAATGTTTAATTTGTGGAAAAAAATTTAGGCTTGAAAAGAGTGAATTTTGGGTATTTTGGGAGAGAAAAAAGAAAAATCCAATTAAGGTGATTTTAATTTGAAATGTCCAATTTGTAAAAATGAAATGGAAATTATTAATGGGGACTTTTTTGTTAAAGCGGGATTACCAAAAGGAAATTATAATTTTTATTATGAATGTAAAAATTGTGAAGGTAAGGATTTTGGAAGATATGGATATTGTCGAATTTTGACTAAAAGTGGAAAATGGTATTATTTTAGTAATGGAGAATGGTATTTTTTAAAAGACATTGAAATTAAAGTTAAGGTTAAGGTTCTTTTAGTTTAGGAATCTTTATAAGTCGGTTCGACTATATTGTTAATTAAGGAATTAAAATGGCAGAATGTGAAGATTGCGAAACCCAAAAACATGGAAAACCATTAACTCGTGAGGAAATGTTAAAAGCCATTGAAACCTATAATCGTGATGCACACGAAAAGACTAAGGGATATGTGAGATAATCAACCATAAGGAATTTAAGTGATATGTTTGAAAATCTCTATAATGAGGCTTGCGTGGACGCTATTAGAATGCTAGTGACTATTTGTATGATTCTTTTGTGGATTATGGTAGGCGACATTGTCTGGCATTTACTTAAACATTGAGGGAAAATAAATGCATGTGGATTTAGACGAAATCATTTTTGCTGTGATTTTCCTAATTTTCAATGCTTTTATGCTATCAATGGTCGAAGGATTAATGGCGAAACTGTTCTTTTTAATGTGGACTATTGGAGTGTTTTGCTGTGCAATTTACATCGTAATAAAAAGAGACAAAAAAGAAACAGACGAACCTTAAAATCCTTTAACCTTAAAATCCTTTTTTATTTTAATTTTCCACTTTTTCTCAGAAACTTAGCAATTTTTTTGGTGTTTAATCGATTAATATATTAATACTGATTTTTGAGGTTTCAGTCAAATTAAGAGTTCAGAGCATGACAGCACGTGCTGTGCCGTGCTTCCGAGATTTGAAATTAACCTTAAATTAGGCTTGTTTTGGCAAAAGAGACGTAATAAAGTCCTAAAGACAACCTTGGGCAAAAAAACTAGAAAGATTAATCAATTGATTAATTAATTCGTGAAGGTTTCAAAGGGACAACCTTGGTGTTTACGGGGTTTTATGGAGAAATGTTTATAAGCGAGATTAACCATAGCTATATTCAAAGTGAAAAAGTGTGAACAAACCAAGTAATGCGGAAAAAGAATTCGATTATTCTAAACCACACGTTTGCCTTCATTGTGGAGTTTTTTTCTTAGGTGAAGGTTTGCTGTGTAAAACTTGTCGAAAAGACAAAGGCAAACTAAAGCATAGAGGTTATCGTATTGGAAATCGTGTGTTGTATAGAATTGCTCATGGTCAATACGCAGTTTTTATGAGTGGTGAAAATGACATGCGAAATTTGGGAATTGGCATGGTCATATCTGCATTAGCAGTATTAATCTTTATCGGAGTGACTTGTTTATTAGGGTGATTTTGAATGAGTGAACCAGAAAAAACTCTAGCTCAAAAAATTATTGAGAATGCTCAAATTAAAGAGCCAGAACAGAAGATGCCTAATGTTTTAGAGAAAGATTCGGAAATTTCGCAAATCACACTTGAGGAAATAATCCAAAAAGTTTTAGATAGTGGTCAAATCATAATCACGGGCGTTAAACAAACGGGAAAAACAAATACTGCGATGTGGTTAATGAGAACGCTAATGGAATCCACACCACATAAAAACTTAGAAATGCGAACCGTTATTTTCGACACAGTTTTAAATTGGAGAAATCGATACGATTCAATTCAATATCTCAATGTAGAAGATTTTAGAATCTTACCAACTGTATTAGATTTGATAGTTGATATAGGCTATTCTGATTCGAATGAAACTCGGAATGCAATAGGTCAAATTGTAATGAATGATTTTGCTAGAAAAAGAGCCATGAAAGAGAAGTTTTACGGAAAAGTGCCTTATTATGACGTTTATTTAATAGAAGAGGCTCAAAATTGTCTCGGACAGTTTGCTTTAAATGGTGAAGTCGGGCGTTTTTGGTTAAAGATAATTTCAGAATGTGCAAACTATAAAATGATATTTCTGTTCATAACTCAGAGGCTCGCAGATGTTTCAACTAAAGTAATTGAAAGAACAAGATACTTTTTACTTGGCAGCACAAGCGGAGATAATGATTTGGCTAAGATTCGCAGAATGGGGGGGCGAAAACTCGCAGATTATGTTTCTGGTTTAAAGAAAGGTCAATTCATATTATTTGATAAAGATTCTAAAAAGCAATATCGAATTACGTTCGATTTGTTTATTCAAAATGGTAAGCCTTACCCTTTTACCAGCCAGAATGGTAAATCCAAAAGGGGCTATAACGTAGAACAACTGTTTTAAGAAATCTCGCACACTTTCCACAATTTTGTAATTTTTCATTAAAGTTTTCTCTTAGTTTTAACAATTTTGCTGTTTGAAGTTGCACGCAGACAAACTTGTCTGCAGTTTGCTAACTGAGAAGATTAATCAGTTGATTAATTTTAATTGTGAGTCTGAAACGACGGATTGCAATCCGACGGGTAGGGGTTTTTAAAAGATTAATCAATTGATTAATTTTATTTTGGAGCTGTGAGCTGGAGAACTGCTGGAACACGGGTTGCAACCAGATTGGTCGAGGAAGAAGTAGAGGGGCTGAAAAGATTAATCAATTGGTTAAGTTTGCTCTTTGATTTAAGGTTCTTTTGGCAAACCGAACTCATTTTAAGGTTTTACTAATTAATCAATTGATTAATCTTTTTATTTTGGAGTGGCATGGAGTGGCAGTGGGTCCCCCACTCCTCTGCCTTCTGTCTTGGCAGCAGTAAACTTTATTAATCTGTGAGTGCAATATTAATTTAGATAAACATGAAAGCAATTAAGGATAGTAGATATACTTTTCGTGTAAGCGTTAGTTGTAAATGTGAAGTGTGTAATTTTGAGGCTCACACTCACAAAGAAATAGATGAGCATTTAAAATTGGGGCATAATTTTAGGGTTGATGATTTAAATAAATGGTTTGAAATACGGGATTATGAATTCAACAAGTTACCGAAGGTTAAGGTGTTACTTATATGAAAGCGATTGTGATTACTAATAATAATTATCGTGGTCAATTCGTGGTCTGGCTTTTAAGTATGAATAGACATTACATAAAATATGCGGTGAAAAAGTTAATTGCTGAGGGAAAAGCGGAAGTTTTTGAAATTGGTAAAGATGATAATGAAGATTGGGAAAAAAACAAAAAGCATTATGCTAAAGCATGGCTTGATTTAGGCGAAATTGTTTTTGGAAAAACGGAAAAGGTGAAGGTGAAATTAATTTGAAATGTGATAGATGTGGTCATAAGATAACAAATCATACGATTTATTTTGGCACATGGAAAAACCCAGAAACTATGGAAAAAGCAGAATTGTGTCAAAAATGCTATGAGATTTGGAATAAAATTTGGTGGAAAAAATTTCAATCGTGTAGCGTCAATTCCACGCCAGAAATCTCGGAAAAAATCCTTTCACTATTTACGGAATTTATGAGATTGAAGGTAAAGGTGATTTTAATATGAGCGGAAAACTTAGAGAAAAAATAATATTTTTGAATGGGATTCCAATTATGGTTTATGAAAAAAACGCTAATCGACAATTTGAAATTGAAATATGGCTAGAGCCAGAAAGTCTATTGAAAGAATTAAACTTAGTGAAACTTCGTGAGTGTATAAAAGAAACCAAAATTCCAAAATTAGATTATGTTGTTTAAAAGTGAACAAAAATGTCAGAAATAAAACGTGGTTGCTACTACTGTGCGAATCGCAATAAATTCAATTGTAAAATCCGCAAAAAGAATTGGGGTTCTCTTTTTAATGGTTTAATCAAAAACGAAAAGGATATACTAAAGTATAACTTAGGAACAAAATGCCGACAATTTGAACCAAAAAAGGTTAAGGTGTTGTTAGTTTGACTAAATTTAAATGTTCGGCTTTAAACGGAAAATTTTGCGGAAATTATAGTAAGCCTAAGTTATGCTGTTATTATTGTTCAAACCTTCGTGAATGCTTAAAAAAATGGAATCGTTCAAATTGCACGGATATTTATTGTAAAGTAGAAAAACATAATAAATATTGTTCTTTAATTAGGGATTTTTTTAGAGATAATCCTAATTACAAAATTAAGGTTAAAGTGATACTGATTTGACAACATATCAAAAAATCTGTGCGGAATGCGAGAATCCTTTTACATGTCAAAATGAATGTCATGGAATGTTTGCAAAAATTAAAAAATGTTGTTACTGTGTGGAATGTATTAAAAGAGATAGATTAGACATATATGGCAAACATTTAACACACGAAAAATCGGATTTGCGATTATGTTCTCAATTTAAAAAGACGCAAACGGTTAAGGTGATGCTTGTTTGAATTGTGCAAGATGTCACAATAAAGGAATTGAGGTCTCAGCTACTTTTAAGATTCGTGAATATTTTAAAGGCAAATTTACTACTGAAAAGTATTTATGCGAAAAGTGTTTAAACGAGTTTAAGAAAACGTGCATACCAGAAAACAAAAAATTTGGTTATCGTTATAAGATTTCTGAATTGTCAGTTAAAGTTATTTTGGTGTAAGAAAGTTTTCTGAGGATGGAGAGGGCGGGCTGGGACGGGGCAAAAAAATTGAAAAGATTAATCAATTGATTAATCACTTTCAAAACATTTATAAGTTAGAATAAACACTAATTAAAGTGATAGATAATGAAACCATATCGGAAATTCCTTACATTCATTGCATGGCTCATATCGTTCATTTCTCTACTTTTAGGGATTTTTACATCATATATCATTTTTCACATAATTTTTCTCATATCGTGGATAATCTACGGATGCCTAAAAGAAATTCCACAAAACGCTTATAAATGGCTAAAGAACAGAGGTAAACAAAATGTCAAATAAAATTCTAACTTTTGAATTAGAAGATATATTCGATTCAATAAATTATAAGAATGGCGTTTTTAAGGATGCTGATATAATAATGAGCCAGAATATTGAATGTATTTTGAGAAGAGAGGGTTTTTGGAACAAGAAATTGAAAATAGTCTTTCCATGCGGTGCAAATCAGCTAATCGATGTGGAAAATGGCTGTTATCAATACGATTTTGAAATTTTTGACGGATTTGATAAAATAGTTGCGAATGGAGTTGCTTATGGCAGTTGTGCCATAATTTTGAAAGATAGAGGCACGATTAAATCTACGGAGTTTGAAGATATAGATTATGCTGAAATTACGGACATGCAAATTGAAATGTATAATCATAGTTTAGAACGAATCGGAGAAAAAGTTAAGGTGATTCTAGTTTGACAATTAAATGTGACAGATGTGGAAAAGACGAATTTTTCACTCCGAATAATTGGGGTAAGAAAAAACCGACTTATTTATGTAAAGAATGTGCAACTGAATGGACACGAATTTATCTTAACTGTATATTAAACAATTTTTCCATCAAACAAATAACTCACATTTTTGACTCAAAATTTATGAACGTGAAAGACAAAAAAGTTAAGGTGACGCTTATTTGATTCTTAAAAGACGTTGTGAACGCTGCGGTAAAAATTTCACTTGTCGATTTGAATGTGGAATTGAGGGAAAATTTATGAATGATGGAGCTTGTTTTTGTGATAAATGCTATAAAATACTTTTTAATTTCGAATCAGCTAAAAAACTCAAATTAAGTGAAGTTTGCGAATCACGATTTGGTAAAGAGGCAATATCAAAAAAAGAAAAAATTAAGGTGTTGTTGATATGAACAAATTTAAATGTTCGTTTTTAAACGGAAAATTTTGCGGAAATTTTAGTGAACCTAACTTGTGCTGCTATCGCTGTAAATTCCTTCGTGAATGTTTAGAAAAATGGAATCGGTCAAATTGCACAGACATTTATTGTAAAATAGAAAAACGTAATAAATGGTGTTCTGCCATTATAAGATTTTTTAAAGATAATCCTAATCTTAATCCCAATCGCAAAATTAAGGTTAAGGTGATACTGATATGACTGAGAATTGTAAAGATTGTGAGGATTTAATCGAGAAATATGGTGAGGAAAACCTAAATTTCTGCGAATTTTGTGAACATTATTATCATGGAAAATATTGTGATTGTGGAGAAGGTCAAGAATTAAAAGAGCTAGAAAAACAACAAAAACGACACAAGTCTAAAGTTAAGGTCAAATTAATATGAAGGTTAAAATTATTAAAGCGAGTAAACCGACATATTGGTATGCGAATAAAATAGGTTGCGTGTTTGAGGTTAAGGAAGTTATTTGGCGTGGAAAAAAGGAATACCGATTAATAAAGGATAATAGCTATATTATACACATTGAGGATACGAAAACGGAAAAAGTAAAGGTGATTTTAGTTTGATAAATAAGGAAAAGAACCTTAAAACCATATCAGAAGTGAGGGATTTATGAGTTTTCAAGATTACGATGATTTATGCGTGGAATGTGAATTCCATGATAAATGTCACAAAAACGGAATTGACTATGCGAAGGTTGAACATTGTCAAATAGATGCTTTTGGTCACAATGGAAATTGGTTAAAGATTCCAAAACCGAAACCAATTAAGTTAAAGATTCCAAAAGAAAAACCAAAACCAATAAAAGTGATATTGATTTGAAAGTTCTGGTCACAAGTGGTTGCGGATTGCCCCTTTTTTCAGAGAAACTTAATCAATTGATTAATCTTCTCACAGTAGTTAAAAAGTAAAACAAGCCTCTGAAAGAGAAAGTTAAAGTTATTTTGGTTTAAAAACCCCCCTAGCCCGCTGCATTTTTCTAATTTTTCCGAGCCTAAAATTTATAAGTTTTTCAAAACCTCTCAATTAATTTTAATTTAATCAATTGATTAATCTTTTTTGGTTTCGCCACAAGGTTGCTGGCATTAATTTATTTATAAATCTCTTTAAACAGTTTCTAAATTTTCTCTAAAAAAATGACAGAAAATTAAAAATTAAAAATTTGGCTCTATGTAGCGGCTATGCGACCTTCAGTTTAACTTTCTATGCAACCAATTTAACTTTCCATGCAACCAGAAAAATGGGGAAATAACCACAAATAAAGGAGTGTTCAGGATTTGAGGCGATTTTAGAGGTGGATTTTCTATTTGTGGTTATTTTCACGGTTTTTTTCACGACTTGTCTTTTTGTTCTACACTTGTATATATAGGCAAACAGATATTTAAACAAATCCTTTAATCAATTGATTAATCAATGGAAATTTAAACATTGAATCAAATCTATAAACAAGTATAAACAAGTCAAAAACCACAAAATTAATCAATTGATTAATCAGTAAACAGATTTTCAAAAACTGATTAATCGATAATGTCAAATCGCTAAAAAACCCACGTTAAATTTCACAATATCCATAAAAATTTAAAGCCTAAACGAAGTCGCTTTTAACCCGAATCGTTCAAATTCTGCTTATCGGATTTAAACCGTCAATAAAATCAATTCCGAAATTTATCATGGGCAAACAAGAACTGATTTTTAAAAACGACCTCAAACGACGGTTTTTTAGCGATATTAGGCATAATTCTAGTTTTTCGGTTTGTTTTTTGGTTTAATCGACTGATTAAGTTTTTTGACTGTTTCGTGTAGTTTTGTTGAACAGATAAGCAATTTGGTTTAATCAATTGATTAATTAATTTCTGATATGGGCAGCATGGAGAAATATCTTTTTTTTGAACATATCCAAAATTAGACATATTAACTCTAAAATTTTAGAGTAGCTCTAATTTTTTAGATGTGTTTATTTTGAGACATATTTAATCAGTTGATTAATCTTTTTAATTTGGGCTTGTTTTGATTTTAGAATTATTAAATTGCGGTTCTTTTTAGATTTAAAGGCAAATTTGAGGATTTTCAAAAATCCTTTACAATTGTAAACCGTGACTTGTATGCCAAATATACACGATTTATAAACAAAAACCAAAACCTTTAAATAAACTGTATATTTCCATAAAATCGCATGGAATTAATTTTCCATGCTTTTAGGATTTTAAGAGGTTTACAAACGTAAACGAATTGCTTATATAATCATGCGGCTTCCATGCTTTTTGATTTATTTTTCCATAAAGTCAAAATCTCACTCCGTGAAAAACTCACTCCATAACGGAGTATATAAAGAGGTATATAAAGACTTCGAAGTTTATATATCTAAAGAAAACTCGCTAAATATCGAACCTTTTCGTGAACAAGGTCTTTTCTAGCCATATTTTTGTAGTGGTGAACTTTTCCATGACAATAAGAGCATAAGAGAACAAAATTGTCAATATTTGATTCAATGTAATCCAATCCTTCGGGTTTATTTGAATTAGGGTGCTGTTTGCCGTGTATTTCGTGAAAGCTCAATGATAATCGCCTTATTTTGAATTTAGTTAATCCTTCAAGCCTTCCACAAACAAAACACTTATTTCCAAGCCTATTTTTCAATTCTATTCGCTTTTCAGCCATCATTTTCTCATATTTTTCAAGGAATTTATCCATATTAAACACACTCTTATAGATATTCGAATTAATATATAAGTTTTATGGTTAAAGCTCAATTTAGCCTCAGAAAAACTGTATATCGTGAAAAAAACTTAAATATACGTCGAATAAGGCTAAATTGAGGTTCTTTTTTCAAATTTGTTGATATACAAATCAGAGACTATTTAAATGTGTATTTGTGAACTACATAAAAACGAATAAGATTTTATTTATATAGTATGGAAAACTCCATAAAATTCAACATACAAGATTCCATAAACTTAGGTTTTTCGGAAAACTTAGACGATTTTTCGCAATTTTTGGTTTTTCCATAAAGGCATACATGGATTTACTTATGATTTTTTAAAACCGTATTATTGAAGGTCAATAAAAATGCAAACTAAAAAAGTGATTTGTGATATTTCAGAAAATCAAAACTTAGTGAAAAATCTTTTAGGCAATTTTAACAGATTTGAGACCTTTAAAGTGGTATTTTGTAAAATGGATTATTCAGAATTCGGTAAAACACAACCACAATTTAATAGGATTTTGATTAATGACTTAAAACCAAAATATCAACAAATTTACACATTAATTCACGAACGAATACACGAAATAATCGATAAAGTTTTAGGATTTAACATAATTTCCGCAAAAATAGACGGTTTACATGATTTAATTGATTATCTTGTTTCAGATTTTAGGTTTACTTATCAGTCTTATATCTTTAATCACGGTTTTAAGGATTTTATTCATACATGCATAAGTCGATATGTCATTAAGAGAAAATTAACCAAATTTAAGGCTAAGTTTTACCTTATTGCATTATTGAAACAAAAAGGTTATACAGAAATTGAAATTGCGGAAACATTAAAAAAGGTCGTGAATTAAATGCAAAAAAAACTTAGCGATTTTAAGGAATTTAAGGCAATTTGTGATTATTTTGATAAACAAGTTAAGAAATTAAGAGATTTAGAAAATAAGACTAAAAACGGGTCGAAAACACAAATCCAAACAGATTTGTGTCGATACCGTGAAAAGCGGTTAAAATAAAGGGGTGTTTGGAAAAATGAACGAAAATCGGATAAATTGGTTTGAATTGCAACAAATTTGCGACAGAACGGGTTTATCGGTTAATTTAGAGGCTTTAATCGGTAAACAAGACAAATGCAAGCACGAAATCGCAATTCCAACCAGATTTGAGGCTGTTTCGCCAAACTACCAAATTGCTGAAGTTGTTTGTGTAAAATGTGGCAAAATCGTGGGTCTTTTGGCGAGAAAAGCCTTACCCCAGCTCAGTTTTTTGAATCTGAGCCAAAACAAGTCGGAAAACGAAAAAGAGGTGGAATAAATTGAGAAAAACCAAAAAGAATCTTAAATCAAGCGATTTCAAAACCGTGTGTGACGCATTATTAAACCATCAAGACAAAAAAACCAAAAAAGAACATGGAATTAAGTCGCAATTCACAAAAGAAACCCTTAGAATCCCTGAAAATCCAAAAGAGACTTAAAATGAGGTGGAATGAATGAAAATTGAGATATTTGTGGTTAAAACGCTAAATCCGAATCAAAAAAGACTTGATTCAATAAAAGAATCTTTAATTAGGCTGTTCAATGGTTTAACTGTTATACCTAATTGTGATGGCTATTGGCAAGACAATAAATATAAAGATGGCGGCACAATTTGGCACGATAAAGTAGAAATATGGCAAATCTACACCGATTTTAAAGAAAAGACGGTAAAAAAGGCTTTAAAACCATATTTAACTATAATTCAGGGTATAACACAGCAAACAAGTCAAGCCTATGCCTTAAACAACGAAATATACTTTATTTGAGGAGATTTAGTAAAAAGAGGTGAAAATCATGTCAGAAAATAAAATCGTCTCAAAAATCGGTGGAAAATCGATAAAAGGCGTGAATTACATCGATTCGCACGAATATATACCTAAAGCTAAGGCTATTTTGGAAACGGTTGGCAATTTAAGGCTTGTTGGTGAAACAGGGACAGGAAAAACCACGATGGTGCATAAACTTAGCGAAATTTACGATATGCCTTTATTCGAAATTGTCTTAACTAGAGATATAACTAAATGGGACTTATTGGCAAGTGATGTGCTGCGTGAAGGTTCTACTCAAACAAGAGAAGGCATAATTTTAAAATGGCTGCGTGCAGATAAAGGCATTTTATACTTAGATGGCTTTAATTATGCCGAACCGTCAATTTTGAGCTTAATTGAAAGCCTAACAGACTTTAGAGGTTCAGTTTGGATTCCAGAGCTTGAAAGCGTCTTTAAACGAACCGAAAAACACTATTTAATCATAAGTTACAATCCTTCGGAGAAAAGCGGCTATTCTGGGACCTTTTTGGAGAATATCGCCACAATTCGAAGATTTGAAGGCTTGATAGTCGATTATATCGACAGAAAAGACGAAATAGACCTGATTCGTGACGCAAATGGCGGAGACTACGATTTTGCGGTCAAATTTGTCGAAATAGCCAGAAAAACAAGAGATTTATACAAAAGGGGCAAATTGCGAACTCCGATTACTACGGGAAATCTATTGAATTATGCAAGTCTATTTGGCAAAAAGAACTTATCTGAAGCTGATTTAGTCGAAATAGCCGCATCGCTTTACCCAGAAGATGAAAGAGAACTATTTACGAGGCTATTCGAAGAAAAAGGCGAAATTGATGTCGAAAAAGCCAAAAAAGACGCAGAACAAGACGCAGATGACGAAACAAGCTAAAAATGAGGAGATTAAAATGGCAAAATATGAAATTATCGTAAACAATTTAGAAAAACCATACGATAAAACAAAAATCATAACTCCGAATTTGGCAAATAAAAACATGGCTTTAACATGGATTAAATACAATAGACCCTTTAAATTCTATGGCATTATTTCCATAAGAAAACTTAGCGAAAAATCGATTAAAGAGGTTTGAAACATGGCATACACAATAATAGCTCTAGAAATTGCCTTAATTTCCTTATGGTTTTTTGTAAACCAAATTTGCGAAAATAAAGACAAAAAAGAGGTTAAAAACTAAAAAGAGGTGGAAAATATGGATAAAAACGAAATCGTGTTAGATGCTAAGGCTTTAGAGACAATGGGGCTGCATTCTGAAGAGATTTACACGATTGAATACGATTTAGCATCGGAATTGAAAATTAGACGCAATTCCACGCCCGAAGAGAAAAAACAAGCTCAAAAAATGAACGAATTGGCTAGAGAATTCCGAAATAAGCTGCAATTTATCTTAAAATTCAAATTGCATGCAACAAAACACTTAGAATCATCATGGATAATCTCTAAGGAAAATTTAGAAGCCGCTGTTAATACCTTATCAGAGCTAAAAGAATCTATGAGAAATAAAGGCTTTAAAGATGTCGATAAAAGACTTAGAATAATCCCTATTTTGACAACAGTCGAAGGATTCGAAAGCTACGAGGAAAAGAAGGCTGAATTTCTGCTAAATTTCGCTATGGAACATACAAAATACTGTGATTTGGCAATTAAGACTAAAAAAATGCCTAGAGGGACAATGTGGCGATGCAAAGAGGCTTATTCGATAATTAATGCCTTAAAAGAGGAGCTAAAGGGAAATAAGCGTTATAATGAGCTTGTTGATACCGTTGGAGTCTTAGGCGAACGTATTTCGCTTGCAGAAGCCTCAATAAAGCCAGAAACCGAAAAAGAAGCCTAAATCTTCCCTATTTTCTTATGTAAAAAAAACAAAAAAGAGGTTTGAAATATGAAAAATAAACAAAAAAAGAACGGTAAAAATGAAAATTTCAGCGAGCAATTAGATGATTTGCGGAATTTAGCCTTAACCATAACAAAAGATGACAAAATAGGTGTGAAATATGACGCAAAAGCTCAAACAAGCTATTTTAATCCAGAAAATGATGAAATAACCTTATCTCTAGCTCCATACCCAGAATTCGTTTCAAAAACTGAACGATTAGCTAAAAAAATCTTAGATGGGGATTTATTACACGAATCGCTACATAATACTTTAACTAAACCAATTTGGCATAGTTTAAACAATTTTGCTACACATATCCAAAATAAAAGAGGTTCAGTAGAATTAGCTAAACACATTATAAATCTTGTTGAGGATAAACGAATAAACTATTTTGGAGAAATTAGATTTAGGCTTGATTTAGGCAAACGATTGCAATTAGCGAATCTTATCTTAAAAGACACGATAGAAACGTCGCTAAAGAATAAACGACAACCAATTACGCTTAATTTTGGCGAAGCACCTTTAATTATGGGCGTTTTGTGTGATAAAGGCTTATATGAGGCTAATGTGACAGAAATAACTCAAAAAATGTCAGATAAGGCAAAAGAGGCAACAAATAAGGCTTTAGAAATATTGGAAAATACCAAATATATGAGGTTAAAAATCGACATAATAAAGGCAATTGAGCAAATATACGACTTAATTGAACCGTTTTGCGACAAATCTAGCGAATCCGAACTTAAAATGCTAATTCCGTCACGCAGAGGGGGCGATTTAAAAGGAGAACTTTCAAATTCGCTTAAAAACGCTTTAATGGCTCAAATTAAAGAGGAAGAGCAAAAAGAGGCAAAAGAAAAGGCTCAACAGCTAATTGAAGACTTATTAAAGGGCGGTTCGGCTGGAGAAGGCACGGGCGAAGAGATTCCAGCTCCAGAGCCGAATTTTGCGGAGTATTCACGATTAGTGGACAGAAATAAAGCGGAAATAACCAAATTGCTCAATAAACTAAAGATTCACTTAAAACCACGCTTTAAAAGGGAGATTTTCCAAAAACGAGGCAAATTTATGTCGCCTTTAACCTCTAGAGCATATATAAACTCATTTCGCAGCGAAGTCAAAAACGTATATATGAACAATAGAGTAAAATTCGAAAAAGAACAAGTCGCAATAGGATTTTTATTCGACTTTAGCGGCAGTGTAGAACGGTCACAAGCCTTAGACATCACAACAATATTAAATGAAGTATTTGGTAATTATGTCGATGATTTAGGGTTTGCAATTGCCGTATTTGGCGAAAACAGTCAAAAAATAAAGACGTTTTTCGAAACCTTCGCTAATACACGAGCTAGAATCGGAAATATCAATGTTTCAGCCTCTGGAACGGAAATAAGCGTTAATTTGGCTTCGTTTCTCAAAATGCTCAATAAAGTGAACCCAGAACGTCATAAAATGCTTGTAATAGCCTCTGATTTCAATTTCGGCGATGAAGATAAGGCTTTAGACCTAATAAAGCTATATTCGAAGGCTAATATTGATATGATTTTCATTGGTTTTTGTGATTGTCAAAAAGTTAAAACCTTCGCTAGCGGAGTTAAAGGAATCATTAAGAGAACATACATAAAGAACGTAAAAGAATTGCCAGATAGGTTCTTAGAGGTATATCTAAGTTTACAAAAATAAAGAGGTTAAAACCATGACATACCAAATAGTTAAAACGGGCGATTTGCGATTCTTTTACAAAAATAGGCAATTAAAAGCCACGTTGCAGATAAGCGACGCTATTAATAAGCATAAATGTGCAACGGTTCGCTTAAATGATTCGTTATTCAAAAGCGGGTCTAGTCAATTGGCTGTTTACACATCGGACTTCGAAAAACACTCAGATGAACGAATCCTCTCTTTTATAGTCAATGAAACTAATTCAGAGCTTGGAAACGCCATATTTCGACAAATAAGGCAAGATTTGGGCTTTAAACCCGACAAAATAAAGGTTCAATTGATTTAAAGAGGTTAAGACCGTGTTAAACAAAAAAGACATTAAAATATTGAATCAACAAAAAACAAAAAATCCATGCGGCTTAATTGCATGCGTAAAACGTAAAAAAGACTGTAAAACTTGCTCAGTTAAGTATATGACAAAACACAAATTTGCGATTAGTGATTTTAATTGGTTTTATGAACCAATAAAACGCAAAAAAACCAAAATAAAAGTGATGTTGATATGAGTGGTTTAGGGATAAGTGAACGGTTCTCTAGAGCTAAAAACTTAGAGATAATACTAGAGCATTATAGACAAAATCCGCAATTGACAAAACAACAAGTAAACTATTTGTCACGGTTCACATGGATAAACCATAAAAAAGGCTTGAGTTATCCTTTATGCAATTGTCTAAGATGTGAAGGTTTAAACGCTATTTTAGAGACGGAATCAAAAAATAAACCATAAAAAGAGGTGAAAAAGAAAATGCAACCCAAAACAGATATAGAAAAAGCAAAAGAGCTATTAGATGGATTAATTTCGGAAATAGAGCAAGAAGGCAGTTTTTTAAACGAACACGGTTGCGAATTTGTCTTGCCCGACTTAAAGCAAATCAGAAAACTGCTAAAATGACAAAAGAGGCTTGAATCAGCCTCTAATTTCCTCTCTTTTTTGAGTTTATTTTTTAATTTAAACCCTATTTTAATTGACAAAATTTTAATTTTTTTACTGCTGCCCCAAAATAAAAAGATTAATCAATTGATTAAGTCTTAACTAATCTAATCAGTGAATTGAACCAGCAGTTGCACTCACAATTCTGGGCAAGATTTGAGTTTCTCTTCACAACTACAGCCTTTAAATCGCTTCTTTTGGCAATCCGCCCCTAAAACGAGCTTATTTTTTACCGAGTGCGTTTTTTCCATAACTCAATAAATTAATCAATTGATTAAGCAATTTGTGATATTGGCAAATGAAGACCGCAGAAAATAAGCTCAAATCTGGTCTCTTTAATCTAATTCGCACCGAATTAGGCTCGTTTAACCAATCAAGCCACAATTTCAGCCTTATCAAGTGACTAATCAACCAATAATCACTAAGACCCTAATCAACCTAAACAACAACATGGTATATCAGTTAATTAATTAACCTCTAAAACATGGCATGTTTGTTTATTTGTTTAGTGGTTATGAGACGTTAATTAGTATGGTATAGTATGGTAATTAATTAATAGTGGTTGTTTAATGGTTAATTAACTAAATTGAGCTTGAAACAAGCCCAAAACAACAAAACAAACCAAACTCTCCCGCCAAACAACAATTCCGCCACAAAATAAGCCCAGATTTCCATGGTTGACTAGACCATATGGTAATTGTGGATGTTGACTGGTTTGCCATAGTAATTTGTGAAGTGACAAGTTAAACATGGCTGGTCACTTGAATGGGTTAATTTGTTGGGCATATGCTCGAAAAATTGGTTGGGAAGTTAGCACATGATTCGGTGCGGATTCGTGCTCATTTAACCTATGGATTGCTCAGTAGTTTTGAGCAAGTAAACATATAGTTAACATATAGTTATGGATGGCATATGCATGATAAGCCGATTATGCCATTTCGGGGGCTTCTTCGAATTTACATCCATAATGTTTATATATCTGATAGTCATATTATTATGTTTGTGACATAAATGAGTGAACGCTACAATAAATTTAATAGTGACATGCGACTTGCCTTAATAACATTGTTAGGAAATAAATGCATTGAATGTGGAAGTAAAGAAAATTTGATATTACATCATAGAGATAAAAATGAATTAAATAACATTGTGGCAAATTTTGAAGTTTTATGCAGGTCTTGTCATTCCAAAATACATGAAGAAGAACTTACAAGAGGAATGGCTCGCACTATAGCTCTCAAAAAACAAGGAAAGCAAAAAATTCATAGTTTAGTATACTAAATATACGAATTAATCAATTGATTAAGCAACCGCAAGCCTTATATATTGCTTTGAGACTACTCTAACATGAATGAAAGAATGAAGAGGTGATTGTGAATGAAAGAAAGATTTAAGTTTGAAACTGTTATGATTTACAATGAGAAAAAGGGACTAGAGGAACGCCAATACTTTAAAATCAAGCAAGTCTTAACATGGCAACTATATATTCGTCCAATAAAACTTTGGTTTGAACCTTGTCCGAAATGCCAAGCATTAATTGATGAAGAATATTCTGACTGTATTAAAAATAATCTGCTCCCTAATTCGAGCCTATTTTCTGCTGTCTCCCGTCGAGACTTTACAACACTTCCAATGTTATTGGTAACAATTATTTGTAAAGACTGTAAAAAATATCTACTGAAGAAAATGTTGGATGCTTCGGAAGTTATTCTAGGCAATAAAGACTATGAACCAATGTTTGAATTGTCACGAAGATGGCTTGATGATGAGGATTCTAGGATACAAATTTCAAAGGAAGATTATGAAAAAAGCATGTTTGTTTAGTTTAATTAACCGAAACATTTAAATATCCCTTTTTTTATATAATAGTATGGGCAAACGGGACGATTCGAAGGCAAGGTCATACAGCACGGGGTTGCTCCCGAAGCCATGGTGCTTGCCAGAGTCGAAAGCTAATGACCTGCCGTTGATGGCGTGAGTCGCACTCCACCATTCGATGGATGTGAGGCATACCTTGTTTGCGTCCTTTATGCTCGCCAACGTTCGTTAAGGACGTTGGTAATTTATTTCCGTAATCTTTATATACTTGTGTCAATTAGTTTTATTGTGGAGACTATATTTAAATGAAGCCAAAAGTCAAAAAGAAACTAATGATTCTTCTCGGCTATCAAATTAGCAATCTAGGATGGTTCACGGCATGGCATTTTTATGGCGGAGACCCATTAGGTTTTATTGTTGGAATTATAATAATTTGTCTTGCAGATGCTCTTGTTATATGGAAAGAATGGGATTAATTCAAAGTTTTTTAAGTTTTTTAATTATTTTTCACCATTAATGTTTAGTTATGTTGGAGATATTCAAGGAGACGAGTTCACCTCATATTGAAAACTTGAACAGTAAAATTCGAGTTCAACTTCCCATTCTCTTTCATCTGAGCCTTCTTTGCTATATCTATATTCCTTCAATATTCTTGAAAGCCAGCATGTATAAGTCCAACGAGGATAATTTTGTCCAGATTCAGTTTTTGCTGTAACAGTCACGATTGCATTAGTATTAAACATATCATTTAAAGTGATTTTTTGAGCATCTGTAAGACGAACGGTAATTGTGAGTCGTCTATTATCTATCACAAATGTCCCTGTATCAACAAATTCGCCCTCTGGATTTAAAGGAATTTGTCTTATTGCGGGGTCACAACCCTGTTCTTCTGACCATGCAATTGCGTCACATTCTAAAGTTCCAATTGTAATATGTGTTGTTGTTAGTGTTGGTGTTGCCCAAGACCAACAAGCATAAGGAGTTCGAGTAAAAGAAAGGTCTGAACCCACAGTTTCAAAATTAATTGTTCCAATATATAATTTTCTTATAACTTTAGAAGTATCAAGCACCATGTAGAGGTATTCGCTTTCAGAGAAATTACAAAGTCCCACAGGCAGATTAACACTTGAATAATATATATAATTAAGAGTGCTCTTGTTAAACCTACATATTCTATTTCCGTTAGCGAATGTCCCAAAAATACTATCACCAATAACAAATTTATAACGAGTTGGAAGGTTTGTATTACTATCACTTTTCTCTTGGTCATAGGTATTTAAGTTAGTTTTTAATACTCTCCATCTATCTCGATAACTGCCAAAACAATAAACGTAAGTGTCATCAATCGCAAAATGTGGAGCACCCCTATATGCTGTAAAACTATAAATCTTTGTAGCTATAACTGAAAAACTTGTTAAATCAATCTTCTGAATTATAGGTCTATAGTATAATGAAACTGATTGTTGCAACCCAACCCAAAGAATCTGGGAGTCATAAGGGTCATTCTCAATAGTTGAATAATTCCCTGTGGACTCAAGATTTAAAGAACCCACCAAACTAAGGTCTGAGGTTTGAAACTTTAATAATTTTGGGGTGCTTAATGCAACATAAACATAATTACCAACTACGCAAACTGAAGCACTCTCGGAAGGGTAATTAATTAAATTGTTATATGCTTCCTCTACCATATTAGATATTCTAATTTTGCGTATAGTTATATTTTGATAATTACTTGAAAGTCCAACCCAATATAGGTATGTCCCATCACCAAAAAGATTATTATACGAATATCCCCTACTATAACCAGTCGGACAGATGTATTCACCAACCTTAGATTTATTTTCCCAATCAGTAACATCGAATTTCTCAATTCTATCTGCCGTCCCTGCCGAAATTGTAGCTATGAAGATTAATTTTGTCATTCTGGTTTTACCTCTTCATTAATTAATACTGAAATCAATTCGACAATAAACATATTCTGTCATGGAGACGAATTCACCTCAGCATTTGTTATAGTTATTTGTATCAAATTAATCTCCTTTATTTTATTATAATTAATTCAATTGTTAATCGCCAAGGATATGTATCGTTCTCGTCTCTAGCATATTTGGCATCAATACTTCGCAACCATACATTATCATTGAATTCATATATATTATCCACTAGAACCACAGTTGTATGTCCCTCTAATAGTTGGTCTAAAGTCCATTTTTCGGCATCAGTAACTCTCATTTCATATGTGACTACTGTAGTCCGTTTACTCCAAATATTAGTATCAATCTCGGCGGGTTGATTTATATACTTTGGCATCATAACTAGACTTCTTTTAGTAATATCTGTTCTAAGAATGAAATCATAATCAACGCCGTTTAATGTTATTTTTGCAAAAACATCGGTCATAGATATATCATCTATATAAACGTCACCAGAACTATTGAATATTATTTCAGAAATTACTTTATTTTCAGTTAATCCCGTCACTACACATTCTGTCCATGTATTTTGAGGAGCATCAAAGGATTTGTCTGTGACGGTGTTATCTGTATAACGAACTTCTAGATACATACCATCAGTCAAACCTGTTCCATATACCCAAAACGTAAAACTTAACAAAGTCGTGTCCCACAACACATTCAGATTTTGTTTTATTTCTCCACCGCCTGTAGCCAATAGTTTAGCAGAATAATTTCCAGAATGTTTTATTGTCGAATTGATTTCAGCACCAGTATAAGTCCATCCAGTAAAGTCACCAGTCTCGAAATCGCCATTTGTTATATATTCTGTCATGGAGACGAATTCACCTCATAGTAAAAACTTGAACAATAAAATTCTAATTCAACTTCCCACTCACGTTCATCTGAATCTAATTTGCTATAACTATATTCTTTTAATATTCTGAAAGTCCAACACGTATATTCCCAACGAGGATAATCCTCTCCTGATTCAGTTTTTGCCATAATCGTTATAGTGGCATTAGCATTAAACATATCATTTAAAGTGACTTTTTGAGCATCTGTAAGGCGAACAGTAATTGTGAGTCGTCTATTGTCTATCACAAATGTTCCCGTATCTATAAGTTCGCCTTCTTCTGCTAATGGACGTTGTCTAATTGCTGGGTCACAAGTTTGACTTTCTGACCATGCAATTGCATCACAATACAAAGTTCCACCAGCGTTTGATATTTTAATTATACTGGATGGTTCTTCAGCTCCAAATCTGAGACTATATGAAGCAACGGTAATAATCCAACAGACTCCATTTTTAGAATTATCAATTGCACTTATAAATTCATTTTGTGTTATAGGACTTGTTTCAGTTGCTAATGTCTTTTCTTCTGACCATGAACCAGAATCAATAATACTCGTCTTGAATTTTACTTCTTTCGTAGAAGGTTTAGTCCAATACGCATAAATTGTTGAATCAGTAACACCAATAGAATATTCACCATAATCTTCCAAAACTACAAGGACTGTTTCACTACTCCATCCACCAGATTCAGTCCAAGTCTTAAAGACTAAATCCTTGTTTGTTCTTGAACATAAGAAATATAAAATATTGTCTTTCACAGTTACAGATTGATTGTAGCCAGTGCTAACTATTATTGTAGGAGAAGCATCCCAAGAAGTCCCATTATAGAATTTTCCCCTCAAATCTTCTGGAATACTGTATTTTTCATAAATCGCATACATTTTTCCGCCGTCTAATCCAATAATACCAACACCTTCAAATGAGGTCGTCCCAGAACTATCTAATTGTGTAGGAGTTCCCCAAGAACTTCCAGAGATGTCATTAGCTTTAATAACATAAGGTAGCCATGGTCCGTTAGGTCTGTAAGTGTAACCGACCCAAGGATAACCAAATGAATCAGTTGTGACTGTTGGATGTTGAAATGAAACATTTGTTACGGCGGCTTTGACTGTTTGTTGGTTACCCCACGATATTGTTCCATTGGCATTTAAAGTTCCTTGTTTATAATAGAGAGCACTGTAAGTCTTGGAATAAACTAAATGTATAGTTGTAGTTGATGGCTTTAAAAATATGGAGAAATTGTAATAAACATCAGTTACCAGAATCTTTGCTGACCAAGTAGTTCCATCTGAACTGGTTCTGTAACAAATTTTATAATCAACATCATTGTAGAATATCCAATACAAACCATTAGCGAAGACTATCTGTCTTTGCCATGGATGAGCAAGATACTCGCTTGAGTTTGCGTCAACCGTTGATATTATTGTCAATACTCATACCTCGACCATTCTGTTCTAAGTCTGAATATGTAGAATCTAGCCCATAAAGTTGTAGTGTCGGCGTGGTTAGCAGTTATTTTAGCATATAGTGGTTTTACTGTAACCATTTCTGGTTTAATAACGACGTAACTAACTGGGTCTGATTCTCCTTCGTTCTCTATATCGTAAACGTTCCAATAAAAGGCTTGTGACGTTTTATCGTAATACATTTCAAAACGATATTTTCTATTTGAGATTATTGTTCTGATTGGACTATCTATCCACGTTCCTTCTTTCTTATACCTAGCATAAACCGTGAATGCACTTGCCCCTTTAACTATTTTATAAAGAAATCCAACATCAGTTTGACTGTCATATAGACCAAAAACTACATAATCACCTTCTTTCCAATATCTTGTATCTCCACTTTCTACTTGATAACAATATCCTTCACAAATAAGTTTTGGTTCTCGTGTCAATGGAATATTAAATTCTATGCTAAGGTCTCCAGCCGTTGTTGTAAGTTTATCATATCTCATTTCTATTTCTATAGATTGAACTCCTGTTCCAGTATTAGGACCATAAAGCCCTAATTTATCTCCTGATATTTCTATTGTTCTGCCATCTGTTGGTGGACTTTCGCTATCGGGGTCTGGATTTTTATACCACTGTGGGTCAGTTCTTTTTTCTCCTATCTCAACATCTTCATGGCTTGCTGATTGTTCCCAACTGTCACTAACTTTCGTCACATCAACTTCAGATTTATCAGTTCCTTCTCCACTCCAATCCTCTGCAACTGTTCCAACTATTCCTAATTCTTTAAGTCGTCTATAAATATCTGCCCATTCGTCTTCTTGAGTTTCCCAAGCCTTGCCTATAACTAATGTTATTTGTTCACCGTTTTCATCTATGTCCTTCGTAATATTATAGATTGTTTTTGCTCCACTTAATCCAGTCAATGAATCAGTAATAGTAACGTCATCACCCACATCATAAGCCATAGAGTTATATGTATCATTATTCACAATTATTGTTGCTTGGTCTTCAATGCTGGCACTTTCTTTCAGTTTAATTAATGCCATCAAATCCGTCAAATCTTTATTCGCTTGAACTTTCTGAGTTTCCACGTCTTCATAGAATCCTCTAATTGTATCCATTGCCGTAGTATCTTCTTTCCAATCCGATGAAACTTTCTCTTGGCGTTGTCCTTCTCCTCTGCCTATAATTTTGACTCTTTGAACTGTTGATTCAACACTTTTAGTTCTGGTCACTCCGCCAAGATTAGTTCCTTTAATGAATGAAATAGTTGCTGATTTATCGCTTCCTCTACGATTATTAAAATGAAATGTATTATTAGCATCATATGCTATCCACCATTTATATGGTTCATATGAAGCGTGACATTTAGATACGACTGAATTAATACTGTCAATCAATCTTTCCATTGCAATATTTAATGGACCTATTGGGGTTGAATAAGAACTGTCAAATGATAATGCCTTTATATATGGACCACCTAAATATGGTGGTGGCGATGCTGGTTCGGTCAACCCATCCAGATAAACCCTATACTTTAATGCTGGAGCATAATAAACATAAATTTGTGAGATAGCCCATCCGTGAGTGGCATTTGCCGAAGTAATTTTAATCTTGAGATTATTTAATGTTTGTGGTTGCCAACTATGAATACAGTCTCTAAAAGTATTATTTGTAACTGTTGCCAACTGAAGTTCCTGATGTCCTATACTGTCTATTTCACCATTAGAATGCGTTGCAAGTTTGCTGAACCATCTTACAAGGTCTAATCTGAAAATTCCTGCAGCTTGATTTGAACAGTCCGCTTCAACGTCGAAACAATCGGGCGTTCCATTTCCAGTTGTATTAACGGCAGTTTTAGAAATTCGCAGATATGAAACTCCGCCCTGAACTTCATAGCCCTTGACAAATCCGCTTGTATTATTATAAACTTCAAGTTTAAGTCTATGCCATTCATTCGCACTTAAATAGTCTGTTGTTGAAACTACTTCCCAGTATCCAGCAGAGTGTCCCCAGAGAACCCACCACCATTTATCTTGGTTTGCAGTGACATCTCTAACACGAACATCTAAAGCTCCATGAATGGCTGCACTTGCATTATTTATTCCATTCACGTCTTTGTCATAAATCTTCGCTAGATTAACCCATCCCCAATAAGCAGTCCCCTTAAACCCTACTACGGCATATGTTATTTTAATGCCACCTTTATCTATCTCTGTAGGTGAATGTGAACCACCGCCTGTAATTGAGCTAATATCAATTTTCATTTTTACTGAATTCCAATCTGCCAGTGTAGTTAATGTGTCTCCAATACTAAATTCTGCAATTTGATATGATGTTGAATTACATATAGCCGCACCTATACTTACCCATGCAGACTGGTGAGCAACCCACAATCTTACTCCAAAGTTTATTTGGGTTGCATGACCATCAACTCCATCATATAATTTGGCATAAATTCGTATTCTACAGTATGGATGACCCCCACCTGAATTTCCGAGGTCTCGTAAAATTGCCTGATACTTCGCATCTAAATTTTCGAACGTCCAATAATCTTTATAATATCCTACATCCTCTGGATATGCTGTTGCATACACAAGGTTCTCATCGCCACCACCATAATCATTAAGATATGGAGCAGTTCCCGTTTTTTGCCATATTAAAGTATCTCCGTCTATTCCATCTTCAGTCCAAGAATCAACTTCCATGCCATTACCGTAAGGCACTCCGTTGTCAGGGTCATCCCTATCCACAGCTTCGCTTGGAACACTTGGAAGTTTAACATAGAAATCTGTATAACATTCATTTGTTGGGTCAACTTCTTCTTCAAGATAATAATCTTGGTCTGCCGTTGCCGTTATTTTAAATGAACGTAAACCTTCTATATAGTCAACCGTATCAAATGCTGCTGTTGCTGTTCCACCATATCTAGTGAAGGTTAGAGCATCTTCAAATCCATCGCTGAAACGTAATGCATATTCAATATTTCCCCAAGTTAATGCTTGGTATCTATATCTCAATGTTCCATCATTAGTATCTGACCAATGTTTCAAAAGATATACATCGTCCATGCTTGCATCGCTATAAACATAAATGTCAAAATTGCTCCCTGATTTTGTGAAACGAACATAATAATAAGTATTCAAGGAGACTGAAAGTGCTGTTCCATTTCCAGTTCCGCCAGAATCTTTGTTAATATAATTAAGAGTCAAAGTTCCATTATCATCTCCAACAAACAATGCAATCAAGTAATGTCCAGCAGTGTTGTATTGGTCATAAAGTTTCTCTAAATTAGTTCCAAGACAGAATGGAATATAGGCTTCTGCGTGTGGTTGACTTGACGTTAATTTAAAGGCGAAGAGCCAATCAGCGTTGCTAACCCCGCCCACACCATAGTCATAATAATAGTATGCGGCTTCTGCATGGTAATTATCATGGTAAACAATTGTTTTTTCCGCATTTAGAGAAATGTGAGCATTAGGGTCAACTTCAGTCCATCCAGTATCCCAAGTAATTAAATCTTCTAAAACAGAAACAATATCATAGTTTATTGGATAACTCTCGTCGTCGTTTCTACTTTCAAAGTAAACGCCACAAACATTTTCCATTTCTTCAAAATCAATTTCAAAATAATCATTAACTTCTTGTGTGCCAGAAGTTACATATGTTACAGCTATTGCACAATAATCAATTTTAGAATACAACGCCGTGGAACGATTTATAAACTTTATTTTAACTGCATTAAGGTCTGCTATTGTAGTGATGATATTGGATAGGTCATATTCTAAATATGTCCACCCAAGGTCTCTTCCAGTCTGATGGAATAAGAATTGCCAAGCATTGAGTGATTGAACCCAAACATAACAATCAAATTCGGCTTGAATCCATAGCCAGTATGTCCAGTTTGTCGCCCAATAAATCTGTAATCTTGGATTAGAAATACTTGTTACCTCTGCTGAGGGAAGTCCATGTTCCGCCCTATCTTGGGCAATGGTTTGTAGATTCCATTCACTAATTTGACCGTCCGTTCCTGAATAAATATAGTTATCATCGCCTTGAACAGTTAAATATGGTGACGAACCATGAGTTGACCATTCTTGAGTAACCGCCGAATTGGCTTCAAGAACTGCTTCATTAAATGGAGTTCCACTATTTCTCCACCCTAAACCCTTCTTCCTTAAAATTGTCCATTCGGGTGCTCCAGCCGATGTTCTATATGCCGATAAGTCTGTAATTCTTGAAATATCTATTCCCCAACCAGCTTTATTGTTTGGATATGTTGAAACTGGGTCTGATTGAGGACATCTAAGCAGAAATTTTATAAGTTCAACGGCACTAACTTTTCCAAAAAATCCGCCTAAATCTTCATCCATTTCAGTGAATCCTTCGCCATATTTCTTCCATAGAATAACTGAAGCATCACGACCAGAAATATTCAAGTATCGGTCTTGGCTTCCCCAATCAATCTCAATGCCTTCCACATAACCTTTAAATTCGGTAGTTCCATCACGTTTGATTTCAACTAAGTCCCAAAAATTTATAGTTTCATCATATGCAACAGTAGCACTAAAAGTTGGCGGACTATCTATATCACGTTTTCGGTCAAAACTAATCGTTTTATATTTTTTTGAACTTCCACCAATTTCGATGGTCCAAGTTTTAGACATTTAAATTTACCGTCTCCGTCGCATTCTTCTACGCCATGCTTCACTTAATTTTTCGTCTAAATCATCAATATCTGCTTTAGTATTAACCGTTTCAATTGTGACTGGCATCTCATAGAAGTTAGTTTCTCCCCCACCACGCCCTAAATCATTTCCTATTTGAGTAGGTCTATTAGTTGTCGGATTATAAATCACTTCATGCTTATGAACGAGTGCCAATCCAGTCTCTCCAACGCTTCTTGTTCCCATTGGAAATCCTTTTTTGGTAGCACTTGCATATGCCCCATAAAATGCACCGACTGCCCCTGCACCTGCTGCTACAGCATATATTACTCCAATATCACCAGCTACTGCTCTTAGAAATAGTATAGCAGCCGCCAATGCCAATATGACACCTATTAATACGCTGATAACAGGTGGTAGAGTTTTACATATCTCATACATTAACATAAATGCTGCAAAAGCCGTAGTTATCGCTATTGCTAATGCTCCGAAAGCCGCTACATGAGTCCATATTACTGTTTGTTGTAATGCCAAAATAGCATTAATCGTCATAGCAGCACCACCAAAAATCATAAGAGCACTAACAGCTAAAAGAAGTATAGAGACAAATGTCCTTAATGCTTCACTTTGTCCCATAGTCTTAGCTAAACTATCTACGGCATTAACAAATGGTTTCAATGCAGTTGTTGTTCTAGCCATTTCCATACCTGCTTGACCCAACATACCACCAAATGTCATCCACATCATTCCAGCCATCAACCCTTGAACAGCAGCTCTGTGCGTTGCCTGAGCTAGAATTGCTTCCTTTTTTGTTAAATTATCAAGATTTAACATTGTTGCTTGAAACGCTCTGTCTGTATAATTTACAGCTCTTAAAGCAATCCAAATAGTTCTTAAACCTAACGCAGGCATTAATCGCCACCTCTACTCATTAGTTCTTGAAGTGCTTTATCAACGAGTTCTTCTATTTCATCTTCATGCAACATAATAGCTTCAACCAGAAATGGCACGCCGAAATACATTCCTCTTCCGCCTTTAAATGCGTGTCCATCATGAACAAAATTAACATAATTACTTGTTGGAATTCCAGTTTTTGGATTAATAATAGAAGGGTCGCCAGCACTGATAACAACGTCTATGATTGTATTTGGTTCACTAGCCGTCAGTGTTCCACCTTCACCTTTCTGAATTGAACTTGCTAACGCACCAGTATCTTTTGGACAAAGGGCTATCGCATCTTCAACTATCTGGTCAACCAAGATTTCTAATTTTTCTCTGACTTCTTCTACTAAGTCTTCACTAACTTCTTCAATTTTATCTCTAGTTTTTCGTTTTGTTCCACTATCGGATTCAAATACTACTGACATTTTTATCGCCTTGGCGGTCTCTGAAAAGACCCGCCTTTCGGACTTGACGGCAGATTTGAATTCGCATTAATTCTTTCTCCCTCTTCATATAAATAAGCTAAAATCGTCATATAATCTGCTGGATTTTTGATGCGTTCTTTCAATTCTGAAAGTGTGCAATGAAGGAAATTACATACGCACATTTTTTGAAACCCGTAATCAGACTTTAAAAATTTTCCGCAGTTATCCCCAGTAGTTCCAGAATTCCAGCCAAATGTATCTGGAACAATTGCTGAAAGACTAAATTCGAACGTTCTTTCCATTCTTGAGCAGTGTGTTCTGGATTAACAATAAGTTTCGCCATCATTTCAAACTGAAGGTCTTTGTATTTAGTCCATATATCAGTTGGTATTTCTTCTAGTTTATTTTTATATTCAAGCAATTCTGTTGGAAGCATCTCTTCCCATTCTTGCTGTGTTGGTCTCCTAATCCAACAAAGAACTTTGCCAGTTGCAGGGTCAATTAATGGGTCACTAATTTTATTGAAATCCATCAGATTTTTTTCGAGAACTACCGCATCAGTCGTCATTGACTTTTTGGCTTCTTCCTGTAGTTTGAACTTCTCTTCTATTTCTTTCTTAGTAAGGGGCTTATGTTTGCGGATAAACTCTTCTTTAGACATGAAATCACTCTGCCTATATCAGTATCACTTCTTATATAAAACTCTTATGCTTAACAAATTTTGTTTAACGGGTTTCATTATTTTCGTATCGTTTAATCCAGTTGCAGTTAGCACAAAGAAGTTGATAATCTTTAGAACCAAGTTTAATTTGTCTGAGGATAAATCTATACTGTTGTAATTGTCCATTTTTATTTCCGCATATTTTTCTTTTTTCTCTGAGTCCACCACCATGCACATGGTCAATTTGTAAACATCTAATATCCGTGCAACCATTAGGAACTAAACAGTTAGGATTAGAACACTTATTCCCAAGAAGTTCGAAAATTTCCATTCTAATTTTATGATTATAAATTTTATTGTAATTTTTATCCTTTTTAGAAACGCCCGTTTTATTATGTTCCAACATGACCTTTACCTTCCTTAAAAGGAGAAAATCGAGTATTTAAATGTTTTGGTTTATATTTAAAATTAATGAAACTAAGGTCCATACTATGTGATATAAAGAGTTTGTTAGATATAAAGGTTGCGAAAAAACCATAAGATTTAAATACTTGTTTGTGTTTACTATTTGTGTTTAATCAATTGATTAAGCAAGTGGTTGAATGCTCACATCTAAAATGAAAAAATATCTTGAAAAATTACCTGAAAAGCCAAAGAAAACTATTAAACATTGCGTTTATATGAACCGCATTCAGAAACGCATTGAACGAGAATTGGATATGTTACTTTGGTTGGCGATTCACTATCCAGAAGTTTTCTTGGACGAAGAACGTGAATGGAAAGAAGAAAGCGGAAAAATAATGAGTCACAGACGATTGAAGAAACTTTTACTTGCCGTGAAAGCCCTGAATCCGAAAATGGAAGTCGAACTTGTCCTAAAACAACTTGACTATAACGAAGAGGTTTTACCGCCAGAACTACGGAATAAATCCTAATCTTTCTTCGTCTCCCGAGTAAACAACCAATTCAAGATTATCCATAAAAGAAACAGTCCCAACTCAATGAGTATTATTTCCCTTATTCCCATTGTCATCTTCCCTCGGCTTAACATAAAATGGGCATCCTTCTCTAACTCGCATCGGTCTATATGGGCAATATTTACATTCATCAATTTTTGGAGTTAATATTTCTGGCTTTTGTTTTTGAATAGCATCTAATATTGACAAGATTTGCCAAATGCAATTTTGAAGAAACATTTCCCGTTCTTCTTCCGTCATTGTTATTTCCCAAACTGTCACACTATAATTAATGATGTTCATTACCATAAGATAACCCGTATTTACTTTCATCACCGACATAGCGATGGCTAATTGTTCCAACCAAGACTGAGGCAGGTCTTCTTTACGATAAATCTTTTTGCGGGTTGTCTTTGTCTCGATGGGGTATTTGTCATATAATGCATCAACTGTCACATATAACTGGTCGGCAATCGTAAATACTTTTTCTTGTGCCTCAAAGTTCTTATGCAAAGCAATATGAGCGAGTGTTCCCAACAATAATATTCCAACGTCTTGACTCGAATATTTTGCTTCTATCTTTTTCGTAATTCTAAAATAGGCTTTGAGTGGACACGCAATGGCATCGCTTCGATGCAGCCCAGTTCTTCCAGTAACAGATTGACTATAATATTCTTTAAGCATAATTTCGCTGAACTGTTTTACCATATCGGCGTTGTGTTCAATCTTCATCTGAAACCACCTTTTCAAGAAAGTCTATAAACTCTTCAGAAGTCATGCCTTTTAATATGTCTTTCTCGGTTGCTAATGCCCGTTTGACAGCCTTTAAACGTTCCACAGCTTCAGTATTCCTTACAAATGTATCAACTTGCCGTTTTTCCAGTTTCACACGATACAACGTTGCCAATGTTAAAACGGCGGTCATTAATAAATTTGAAACCAGAATTGCTATTTCGATTTCGAATCCCATAGATTAAATCCACCCCATATTTTGGACCATGGGTCACTTTGGTCTTGTTCGCTTGCTTTCGTTTCTTTTTTGGTTTGAGTATCATCTTCTGTAAGTTCGTAAGTATGAGTATCAGTCAGTTTTTGCATTGCCCGCCAAAATGGTGAATGTCCAACAACTTCACCATAATAACTCATCGCATAAAGCAAACTATCAAAAGAATGGTCGTCTTGTTTACGGATAACTCCATGCTCATCATAAGACAATTGCTTCAGACTTCTAATCAAATCCTCAAAAGCACATGGAATGACAATCATATGACGTTCAATATATCGTTTAATCGTATAAACATATTGAGTTTTGTCCTTTCCGCCTTCAACATTGAATAATTTATGGACGGCGAAACCCAAATTTGACAAGGCATTATTGTAAGCCCATTCTCTTGGGTCTGGACGAATAATCTCGATTTGAAGGGTTTTTGCCAATTCAGAAGCGAAATGGATTTTTTCGGAGTCTGTTTGTCCAACAAGTTCCTGACTAAATAAAACAAAAACGAAATCTCGGAATCTGCCGACGGCTGAATAAGCACATGGGGATGCTTCGCCCCAATCTATTCCCATAATTCTTTCCTTTACAAATTGCATTAATGCTTGTCTAGTTGATGGGGGAATTATTCCTTCAGGCACACCGCACAATTGAAGGAATGATTGAACCATTGGACAATGTCCTTCTTTATATGGAAGACACGGTAAATCGTGGTCAGGACAATACGTGCACACACATGAATCAACATCATTTGGATTAAATACTAGACCTGATGAAATGCTTATTCCGCCAAGAGCCTCAACTAACCATTCATCATTCGATTTATCAAGTCTAAGAATTGAAACATTTCTATCTGGCATCCATGGGATATTTGACGACCAGTTTTTAGGATTCATGTCCATGTAAATTTTGTATGGGTCTTTTTCACCAGATATGTGTTTCACTATTGCCCATCTATAACGTTTATAACCAAGTTTTTCAGCATTATTCCACGTTTGAATGAAGTCGCCATGCACGAAATGGGCGGTGCTTGACTTAATTATGTGAATATCAGGACTCGTTGAAACTTCCCAAAGAGCGGCTCTAATAAATTTTGTTCCACCTGCTTCTTCACCAGATGCTTCCTCATCAATAATAACATCATGAACGTGTGGTCCACGAATACTTGTGCCACTGCATGCATGAAAGGTTACGGAACTATCGGCTAAACTTTTAACTTCTTTTTCAATTAGTTTTAATTTGTATTTCTTGAGTTCATCACTATTATTAATCCATCCAGTAATATATGAATGAATTTTATCGCTCTGGTCACGAGACCCACCCATAGCCGCTATGTCATAATTTTCATGAGTAAAAATTCGCCATATCACATAAACAGCCAGAACAAAAGTTTTTCCAGCTCCCCTTCCTGCAATTATAATGGCTAATCTAACTCTTCCAGAAGCTAAATCTTCCAAAAATTCGATTTGGTCTGCTGAAAGTTGAATTGGTGCTCCAGAAGTTGGGTCTATTTGAAGAATTTCGTAGGCAAATCTTACTGGACCTGCCAATCGCCATTTTCTTCGCCATTCAGAATATTCTCTTGTTAATTGAGGGTTACGCCTAAATTTTTCAAGCATTTTTAGTTCTTCATCGTAAACTGAACGTGCTTTAGGCATTTTATGACCGCTTTCCTAGTTGTATTTCCCTCAGTTTAATTCGCAGATTGGCTTCTTCATTAATTAGTAATCTAATGGTGTGTCTCTTTTCCGTCATTAATTGTTTACGAGTTGCGAGAGCACCTATAACTCCTATCCATTTCTTGGCTTCCAATGAAGTTTTCGCATCCTTTAATCCTTTAACTGCATTTTCATTCTCGGTTTTGAGACTTTCAATTTCACTAGCAATCGCTTCAACTGTTAAAATTCGTTCCTTGATTTTAGCGTGAATTAAATCAATTAATTCGTGGATTCTAGTGGCTTCTGAAGGGGGCATTTCCGAAACAATTTCTTTAGCTATTTCCAATGGCAATTCTGCTTCAATATCTACTGGGGACTGACCTTCCGTTTCAAGCTGAATCAGCAAAAGAATTTTTTCTTGGTCTCCAACTTTCCAATTTATTATTTTAGCTATTACCATTCAATTCACTCTTCATTAATGAAAGTAATATAATAATCCAGTATTTAAGATTTATGGAAGAAAAAATGTGGATGTTAGTTATAAAAAAGTAAAACACATTCTGTTAATATCAAGGAATAAGTTTATATAGTGAAATAGTCATCCTTTTAATCACTAATAAGAAGAGATGTTAAAATATGGGTGGACCATATAGAGCTACGAATTTGGTAATAGTGATAACCAAATCAGATAACAGTCAATATACTGTTGGTGTTTGTGAAGGGTTAGATATTGACCTTGGATACGAAGGCGGGGCAGAACCAGTTTATGGGTCTCGAATTAGAAAACATAGTGCTGGAAGCAAAACTGCAACGTTCACATTGACAAGATGGTTCTATGCTGATGAATATATGGAAGATTTGCTCTTAGACTTGTTCACAGGTGAAGTAACATTTTCGCTCAAAGGCAGTTTGATTACAAATGCTGGAGTTCCAATTGAACATACAAGCGTAACAATAACTGGTTGTCGTTTATATCGGTGGAGACCTCGAACAGGCGGAGCAGATGACATCATTGGCGAAGAAGCAAGCGGTCAAGGAACTGACTGGTCAATAGACGTAGAGCCAATACCAAGTCCATAGTAATTTACCATAATTCAACAAAAATTCTTTCTTTCTTTAATAGAGCAGATTATATACTTCTGCATCCCAGTGCCAAACTTTCTTGTATATCTTATCCATTTTATTGGCGGTTCTTGAACCCGCAACTTTTAAAATGACGGCGTGAAGCGTTTCATGAGTGATTAATTGTTCAATCTCATCAATAAAAACTGTTTCATCCTCTTTAGAAAGATTAATGGCATAGATATATATGGTCTTTTCTTGATGGTAGAATATTCCACCGTAAATCTTTGGTAACATAAACTTAAATTTAAGTTGTCGCATTCAGTTTCCCTGCCAACTTTAATATATTCAAATATTCACGGGCTATGGTAGTAGAAACGTGTTCTTCGTAACAGAATTTAGCTAGAATGACTTCTTCGGGCTGTTCTCCTCGTTCCTTTAACATTTTCAGTAGTATTTCTACTCGTTGTTCTCTGTTGTGTTTTGGTTTGGGGTAGATGCCACTCATTTGTTTTGCCTGTTATTACTGTTATGATTGTGTGATTTATAAACTTTGCGGTTGGTGTGTCTCTGGGTGGGTTTTTGCCTGTGTCTGTGCCTGCCTGTGCCTGTGGGTGTGGGTGGGTCTGGGTGTCTGTGGGTGTCTTAGGGTTTTTAGTTTGGAGTGTGGTAGCAGTTAGTATAGTTTAATAGAGAAGAATAGTGTCTAGTTTAGTTTAATGGTGCTCTCTGGTCGTTAATCAACTTGGCGTAGTTTGTTAGGACCCACTTGAAAAATTAATAACATAACTTTTCAAATGGTTCTTCAAACTTTCCATCAATAGTCCCAAGCCACAACATTTCAGTTGTCAAGTGCTCAGGCTTTTTGATTGGTTCGGCATAATTCAAGTTTGGAAACACCAATATTTAAAGTGGGCAGACTTCTATATAAACATTACTCTGGATTAATCAATTGATTAAACTTAATTTTTTGACCAATTTGCAATAATTTGGATGATAGCCTAATACGAAATCTATCGAAAAACTTAATCAGTTGATTAAGTTCGAAGTATTTTGTTCGAGGTATTTTAACTATGATGTCAAATGTAATAAAACTTATACGAACGGGTGTGCCGAAAAGTCGTCGAAAAGATTAATCAGTTGATTAAGCCCGAAGCAGGCAGAAAACCGTAACGTTTAAATAGAGCGACTGCCACAGAATATTCAAATGTGATTAAAATGGTTAAAAAACCTGAATCTTGGAAACCAAAAATTAAGATATGGGATGGAACTAATGTTCACGGTTCATATGATACATTAGTAGGAGCACAACTGACAGATATGTTGAAATTGATGGGGTTCAATGCGGAACATAAAGGTCAATGGAGTTTTGAAGACCTTCACAATGGAAAAATTGCATTTGTAACACATCCAAGACGTTTAGCTTCAATTAATCCCTACACAGTATCTCAAAGAGATGCAGAGAAATTCATCCTTCAAATGTTTAAAGGTGCGTTGCCAAAAAATATATGTATGACGGTATGTGCTCATGGTCATACTACAAGAGGTTCTATTGATGACGACCCATTCAGAGTAATTAATCTTCCAGCATGGACTACATTTATTGAATATCAGAAGGCTTTAGCTAACTTCCCTCACTTCCAACCAGATATTGGTGCATATTTCATAATAATAACAAAGGATGGACGTGTTCATACACAAAAATGGCTCTATAAACCATTCGTTTACAATCATCTTGAAGGAAAGATTTACGAAGAAGAAACAGGAACGCCAGAAGAAGAAGCCAAAAAGAAGAAATTTGTCCCCGAAGATAAAGTGGTGGTCGAAAACTATCTTTTGGAAATGCTTAGAGATGCAAAATTCGTTGTAGTGGCGATTGCCGATTTCCATATCGGCGAAGTCTATTCGGTTGCTCCACCAAAATATACTCTCGGTGGACGAGAATATGATTTGTCTTCTGATTTGACGGAAGCAAATAAAAAAATCTATCGATATTGGCAAAACTTCGTTGAAGTATGCAAACTGATAAAACCACACGAAATATGGATAGTTGGAGACGCTCTCGGCGGGGCAACAATCTTTGAAAAGAATAGAATAGTCCTCAAATCCACATTAGAAGAACAGAAAGCAATGTTTGCAGAATTATTCAAACTATTTCTTTAATTTCTTTGTGACCCTGATTTAGTTTGAAAAACTAAACAAAAATGCGAACCTCTAAAACTTTGAAAAAACTAATGAAACGTGTGAACCTTGTATGATGTTGAAAAACTAGAGCAAATTGTGAACCCGTTAAAGCCTCTAAAAGAGTTGAAAAACTACAAGAATTTGTGAACCGCAACCTTTAAATATTCAATATGTAATAGTCTCTTTTGAGGAAATAAAAATGGAAAAAATATTACCATCTGGAATAACTGAAGAACAATTGCTTCATCTTAGAAGTTTACTCGATAAATTCGAAGGTATGCAACGTGCTAGGATTTCTTTTGAAAATCAAATACGAGCCATAAGTCAAGGAACTGGTTCAACTGTTGGTCGTCTCGGATTCATATTGGAACAAGGTGTTGTAGAAGGTGTAGAAAAGTCTGCAATTGAGGGGGTTGGAAAAAAGAAAATTCTCGGAATAAAATGTTATGAAGATGCAATGGAAAAAGAAATGCGTCCAATTGTTGAAAATCATAGACTTTGGATTGAATGGTTGCGTGGAGTCAAAGGTATTGGGATACTTACAGCCGCTAAAATAATAGCTTGGATTGAACCTTATTGGGCTGAACTTGATATAGTCTTACGAATCAAAAAGCGAGAAAAAACTGGTGAGGAATTGGCTGAACCCGTATTAAAAACCGTAAAACTTTTCAGACCAAATGCCCGTAGTTCTCTGATTAAATTGTGTGGCTATGCAGTTAATGATGAAGATAAAAGAGCCTACTTTAGAGCACCAAATAAACCCATCGTTGGAAATGCTAAATTAAGAAAAATGTTCTATATTCTTTTTGAGGCAGTTTTGCGACAGAAAGGCAAGTGTTATGATTTATGGAAGCGGTATCATGATGAAGAAATCGCTAACTATTCTAACTACCTTCAAAAATGGTATGGTGCATCAACACGACAAGAAGCCAAAAAACTTAATCCCAAAAAATACATTCCGAATACTTTAGACCTTAGCCGAAGACGGTTCATCAAAACATTCATATCAATTCTATGGGAAAAATACCAAGAAATATACGGACTGCCAATTACAACTCCACAACACGCTCGTAATATTCCGTTAGAAACTAATGAATGGATTCATCCAATAGACCTCTGCGAAACTGACAGAGTAATGTGAACCTACGAGTGATTGAAAAAAACTAATGAAACCTGTGAACCTAATTGTGCATTGAAAAACTCTGTGCGATTGTGAACCCTAGAGCGAAGTTGCAAAACTAATTAAGATTGTGAACCTAACAAGATTGTGAAAACCTAAGTCTATCTTGAAAAACTCCCGAAATGTGTGAACCATAATCTTTAAATATTCCCTTTTTTATCTTTTGTTTATAGTGGTTTGATGCCCAATCATCAGTGTAGAACTTGTAAAAATTGTCCAGATTATAATCCGCAAGATAAACAAATTCACGGGTCATTTCCAAAATATTGTCCCAAGGCGAAACGTGTAATTACATGGTGGGAAGTATGTGAATTCTATGAACCATAACCGCAACCTTTAAATACTTCCTTTACACTTTTTTGTTAGTGATTAAATATGTCTGAACCAGAAAAGAAACCTGAAGAAGCGAAACCAGAACAAGTAAAACGTTCATTTGTTTCTGAAGAAGATTCGAAGAAGACGGCAGAAGAAAAGAAAGAAATCCTTAAAATTCCGCCAGCAGAAATAACTTTAATGTATGTTTCCAAAGAACTCAGGGAAATGAATGCCAAGTTTGATAAATTGCTTGCAATTTTTGAAAATGCCACATCTCAACTTAAATCTCAACCAACAACAATGACAACAACAACAATGACTCCAAACGTGGTAAAGACTGGAGTTCCAACACCTGAACCAAAACCAGCAGAAGCAAAAGTTCCAGAAATGTCGGCTCGTCTTGCAGAAGTCAAACTGAAATTGGGCGAATTTGCAAATATGTTGAATTTTGATGAACAAACATCCGCTCAATTTATAAAAGTTTCTCCAAAGCAATTTTTAGGTGCAGAAAACTTTGCCAAAATAGCCACATTAATCAGAACTGAGTTCGGTGGACAATATGTTTCTCAGGGGAAACACAGTCATTTTCTAGTGCCTAAACAGAAGGCATAGGCTTTGTGTCGTCGCAACTTCCATCTTTGGACGTTTTCTAATCATAAGGCTTTTCTTGAAATTGTTGAGATACTTAATAGAAAAGAATATGAGAAGACCAGTGGTCCATCTGGAATGGTCTTAGTAGTGACCAAATATTTAGACGATGAAATCAAAATGAAACGTGACAGTTATCCATATGATGATTTGCTTAAACTTGCTGACGAAGAAAAAATACAACTTAACGAGATTCCTTTCTCTAATTGGAAAACATTTAAAGCAGTTGTGGACTTTGTTGCCAAAAAGAAATTAACTGATGTTCTTGGCGTGGTTCAAATAGAACTTGCCTCTTAACAGTTATTGTCAAGCCAGAGAATAAACTTTAAATAGTAGAATTAATATTGTTCTATCACTATAAAGAGTGATTAAAATGGAAAACATCGATATGTTTGTAAAGGCAATTTCCGAGTATGAAGGCATGGAAATCCAAGAAGCAAGACTAAGTTATGCAGAGCGTCAAAATCTGCCCGATTCAGCATTCTGTGGTCCCGATAGAACTTATCCTGCTCAAGATGCGGCACACGTCCGAAATGGATTCGCACGTTTATCATTGTTCGGGGGTAGGCTTCCAGAACCAATTAGGAAGAAAATCTATCTCTGCTTGGTTAGACGTGCAAAGAAATTTGGCGTTGAACACGACCCTAAAACATATAAATGGGGCAAATACGTAACTGAAGCCAAAATTGAATCAGATGCCAAGAAAATAATAGATTGGTATCTTAAACAACTCGGAATTTAGGTGAGGGCGTAATGCCCGTCGAAATAACTGCGAACTTCATAAGAATTAGAGTGGCGAGTCCTAGTCAATTTTTAAGATTCAGAGTCAAGACTCTAGGTGCTGGCATAAAGGCAGTTATTGGTTTTAGAAAGGGCGGTGGCTCTCAAATTCAAAGTGTTCTATTCCCCAAAAGCCGTTATACCCTTGCATCTGCGAGAGCGTGGATAGAGAAGCATGGAATGGCAGTTCATGAAACTTATTTGGTGACCGATATAGATGTGGGTGTTGACTATATTGATTTTAAGGAAGTGTTGGTCACTCCAGAGATGGAAATGGATTTGGTAGAACTGGAAAGTCATGCCGTAGATGTCAAAAATATAAAGAAAGAAACGTGGGAGTGGCTTTTGGAATGATGGAAGAACAAATGATAATGTTTCCATTCGAATATATTTCTCCCGCTCATATTTCCGTAGAAGAATCTTATCATGGCGTTGCAATAATAACTGGAACACTGCTTGCCGAAGGAATTAGTCGAAATGGCAATCTTTACACAGTTGAAGAAATGGCAAATATAGCCCCACAAGCCGAGGGAATGCCAATTTATGTTGGGACAATGGAAGGAATTGACCCGAATACAGGTCTAAAAGTTAAGGGAATGCACGCTAATCTCGAAGAAAATCGGGTTGGAAGAATCATTCGTGCTGTTTTCGACCCAATTGCTCGAAAAATCAAGTTCTGGGCAGAAATCGTGAATACAGCAACACATTCTGACATAATTCAAAAAATCAAGAAGGGTTGGGGCATTTCTATAGGCGGAATTGCAACGAATGCCAAATATGCACTCGATAAAGTTGCCAATAGAATAGTAACAAAAATCATGGGACTTCAATTAAATCATGTTCAATTACTTGCTCCAAATGTGATTCGTGGAATGGATTCTGCACAAGTAGAAGATGTTCAAATTCAAGAATCAATGTTATTTTATGAATTTAAAGAACCAAAAGTTCGGATAGAAAGAATCAGAATTAAGACTGGTTACAGGGTAGTCGCAGATGTGGAACGTTGACTGGGAGCAATATCGTAAGAATCTTGAATTAGAACGTAGAGAATGGGCTGAATACGATAAAAGGCATGAATTTTTGAAGGAACAAATGCTGAAACGAATTGCCAAGTTGGAAGCCGAAAAAGAAAAAGTCAAGATAGAATTTATCCGTAAGTCCAAATGGGCTCATCGTGCCTATATGAGGCACGTCGAAAAGAAATTTAAGCCAACTATTAGTTAAGCAGTTAATAAAAGCCACGCAACGAAACATTCTTCATAGTATTCATTTGCGACAAACACTTTAACTTTTTCTATACATGATTTGCACAATGTTATTAAATTGTCCACAGCAAAATCTGTTGGATTACGATTTATATGATAAACTTCAAGATTTTCTCTAGTTCCGCATTTTTGACAGGTTTTGTTGTCACGTTCAAGAATTAAATCAACATTAAATATTTTGAATGCTGGCAATTGTTTATGGTGTGCAATCCATTTACCTTTTAAATCTAATTTGAGATTCATTAAAAGTTTTTTATACGCCACTAATATAAATGCCTGTTCGATGAGATATTCTACAGTTTGACTTTTTGATAAATCCATAAACTTGGCTAATATATCAATTTGTTTTGCCAAATCTTCTTTAATCCATATTGATGTATGTTTTCTTGCCATATTATCCGCACCTATTTCGGTGCTCTTCCGAGGAATAACTTTATATATATTCATCTGCTATTTAAACCTTACGGTTGATTAATATGTCAACACCCGAAGAAATTAAAGATAAGGAAAAGAAAGAGAAACAAGAACCACTCAAAGTCGATGTTACTGTTGATTCTGAACAAATGAAGGTCATTTTAAAGGAACTACAAGAAGAGAAAGAGCGAGCAAAGAAAGCAGAAGAGGAAGCCAAGAAAGCCGCTGAAGAAAAGAAAGCCGCCGAAGAAGCACTTGAAAAGACAAAATTAGAATCCGAAGATTACAGGAGCAAACTTGAAATAGTTGCTACAAAAGAATTTGAGAAGAAACGCAATGAAGTTATCGCCAAGGCAAAAGAAGTTATTAAAGATGAGAAACGCCTTAAAATGATAGAAGATGAATTGACTGACCCAGAAAAGTTGAAGGCAACTGAGTTCATGCTTACAACTTTGGATGAAACTTTGAAGAAAGGTGCAGAAGAGGCAAAATTAGCAGAAGAGGCAAGACTGAAGGCTGAAGCAGACAAGAAAGCGGCAGAAGAAGAGGCTAAAAAGAAAGCTCCCGCAGGTTCAGTGCCATTAAGTCCCGCTCAAGTTGGCGGTGCACCATCAAATGAGGAAGGCTATGATACTTATGTAGCAATGATTCAAGACCTAAGACGCAAAGTTAGAAGTGGAACACCAGAAGAAGCCGCTGAAGCCGAAGAAGTCTTAAATGAACTATTTAAGAAATGGGTCACAGCAATTAAGAGGAAATATGAAGGCATGAAAGACATTGCTTATGAAGAAGAGAAGCAAAAGTCAGTTCGTGACATAACTAAGAAAGGCGGTGCTGTATAATGTCAGAAAAACCTAAAGAATATAAAGTTTCGCCAATGGAAGTTCACGTCAAATTCTGTGTGGACGAACGTGTAGTATCAATAAACAATCAATTAACATATCAGAAATGGGTCTATGAACAATCTGATTTTCCATGTCCTCAATGCGGAAAAACAACTGATGTTCTCTTTATGAGATTACCTTTAGGTGTCTTTAGAACCTGTTCATGGGATGGTTTCACGGAAAGAATAACTCCAACACATTCTGAAACAGGGGAACAAATAGCCTATTTAGCTGAACAAAGAGTAATTAGCACGGAAGAAGCATGGGAAGTTATGGAAAGAAACAAGTCAACAGTGCCACCATTCCTGCCACCTTGGATGCCACCGAGAACGAGACGTGGCAAAAAACCTAAACCACCACCAATTCCACCAGAAGCATAGTAAAATCTCTTTCATTCAAAATCCCATCTCTTTTTTTAAACTTTAACATTAGATGTAAAAATAATTTTAAATACTTGGCTGATATATCATTCCATAACAATTGAAAAGTTGTTGAAGAAAAATGCCAAAAATAACTATACAAGAAACCCTATTGTCGGGTTCAGACGTAGTGGCTGCTGGATTTGCTCCATATTTGCTTTACAGCGAAGTCATTGAAGGTGCAAGACGACCACTCGCATTTCTGCAAATAGTCAAAGAAGACTTTAGTCTGATTGGAAAAGATGGTTATACCATTAATTTCATGAAGGCAAGTCCACTTTCGGCTGCTCAGAAAACTGAGTCAGAAATGAGTTCTGGCATTACCGCAAGTGCTAAAACAATCACAAAGACTGCCTTGACAGTTCCCGATGTTATCGTTAGTGCAGTTGAATTTACTGATATATTGATGGAAGACCATCCGTCAATAGATTGGGTAAGACTGAAACTAAGAAACATGGGTGCGGCTGTCATGGAATATCTTGACGCTCTTGTTTATAGCACTATAGCGGCTGCTGGCGGAAGCACAACTAAAACGACTGAGGCAAGTTTAACTTATGGCGTAGTCATGGATACATTAGCCTCAATGGAAAACCTTAACTGGGTTGCAGACGATGCTAATCCACCATTCTTGATTTTGAGTCCTGCTGAAGCAAGCTATTTAATGCAAGATACCGCATTCGTTGATGCAAGACGCTATACGGCAAAAAATCTTGAACATATAGTTGAAGGCGAAATCGGAATGTATGCTGGATGCCGTGTGTTGAAGACTCCGTATCTAAAGGACAAAAGTTACGTTTTCATTGTATTCCCGCCAGATGGTCCAAATGGACCTGTGGTGGTTCTGGCATGGAAGCGACGCTTGACCGTCAAGAATGAACGTTACGAAAATAAGGCATACACGTATTACATAACCAGCATAAGAGCAAATGCCGCAGTAGTCCAAGCCGACGGGGTTGCAAGAATCGAAATAAGTGCAACTCCATAGTAGTCCTATTTTTTTGGACTCGGAGTTTGCTCTCCCATTTTTTTATTTTCATATTTTTGAATTAGTTCATTTTATGAACTAACATAAATTGTAAAGATTTAAGAAAAGATTTAAATAGTTGGATGTATATTGATTGGTCAGGACACGTATTTAGAGGTGTCGTTAAAAAATGGCGTATTCGGACGAAGAAAATGTTTATGAAGCCTGCGGTATGAACTCTAGTGTAGTTCAGAGTCTTTCTGGCAAAAACTCAAGTGAAGTAACTACTTTAATTACTGAATATATTTCGGAAGCCGACTTAAAAATTAAGCGTCTTTTGAAAATTCCAATAACCATTAGAAAAGAATATCACGAATTTGACTGGGATGAAACTGTTGAATTAGGTCCTTATGAAGACAAAGAAGAGTTTTTCAGTTCTTACGACCCTGAAAACTGCGTTGAAGAAATTTTTGCACTATATGATGATTCTGGAAGGGTAAAATTACCGTATCCTAAAAACTGTGATGATTTAACTGAAGATGTAACTGATATGACTGGCACGAATGCGACTCTTTCCAAGGAAACAACCATTGTGAAATGTGGAACAGCAAGCATTAAAGCAGTATTTTCAGCCGCTGGAAGTTTCTATTTCCCAAAAAACGCAAATCTTGAAAAGAATATTTACCCTTGGGATTATGTTGGATTCTGGTTCAGAACAAGTGATAAAACTGCAACATTTACTATAAAATTCTATGATATAGATGGAAATGTCGAATATCAAACATTCGCTTTGACGCAGAATGATACTTGGCAAATAGTCGCACTTCAAATGTCTGATAATACTGGTTCAATAGATTGGAGTGATGCATTATGCCAAAAGATTGAAATATTGTCAGATAAGGCTTGCACGATTTATTTTGATAACTTCTGTTTCAACGATGGATACTTCTGGACATACCCAGAAGGATTAATTTGTTGGTGCGAACCAGACTCAGACCCAGATGGAGAAATTGAAGTTACATACTCTTACGACCCGTTTAAAGTGAATGTTCCAGTTGATATTAAACTCGCATCGTCTAAATTAGCGGGAGCATTACTTATTGACTATCTGATTGGGCACAGACAACAAATAACTGGATTCGAACAAATGGCTGAAACTATGGATACAAGACCAGATAGAGAAACTTTAGAGGTTGTTAGAACGAGACTTCGCAGAGAAGCATATGAAGCGTTGGCTGGCTTTGGTTTCGGGACATATAGATAAATTTGGTGATTAAATGTCAACAGTTGGACATATGGAAGTCGTTAAATCGAAAATAATTTCGATAATTGAAGATGCAGATTCCGATTTAACCGCAATTACATCTCCTAGTGAATGGCATCACGTTATTGGTAATTGGCGTGTGCAAAATTGGGAGTTGCAGGAATCAAGACTTCCATTAGTTACTGTTAGACTTGGAACTGGCAGGTTTACAGATGTTGCTTATGGACGCAAAATAACTAGCACAACTCATGGATTATATGTTGTTTATCCCTTTTCGGCTCACGTTTTTGCAATAAATTCTACTACTGGACTTAAAGCAAAAAATGCTATGGATTTGGCTGATGCAATAATTGAATATCTTGAAAATTACGGTGGCGATTCAACTTCTGGAATACTTTATTTCTATGAAATGACTGCTAGAGAATCAGAAGTTGAGGGCGGTCCAACAAGATTTTCTCGCATCATCATCGAAGGCTTCGTAACCTGCAAACGACCATTATCATAGTCGTGAAATAAATGCAGGGTATAGCTAAAAATCTTAAAGCCTTTTATTCTCCATTATCTTTTACATGGCATTTGAATCTCGACGAAATTGAATTCGAAGTTCGCTATTTGCTGTTACATGGTGTAGATGTTCGTATCCAATATCGAATCTTGAATGCGACACAAATAGAATGGAATTGGGAAAAAGATATTTTTAATATAATAAAGTGGAAAGAAGCGAAACTTACTGATAGATGGGAGATTTTTAATCCCGACCAACCTCGCTCGCTTGCGAAGACTGTGACTGTTAAGTAAACCGCAAAGTTTATTAAGCAGTCTGTTATACTTTCTTCTGTATGTGACTGAAAATGAGTTTCACAAATGAAATTGAAGGAACAGTATTTCGATGTTCTGGATTTCGTGGTCGGATTATACGACTCATATTATGGACTGACACCTTAAAGGAGACTGGGCATCCAATTCCATCAACTATAGATATTCTATTTCCAACTACAATGTCACTTCAAACAATCACTGATATTATTATTGGGATTGATAAAAAATTTCCAGTTTTAGCAATTATAGATGGATGCCAATTATACAAAATAAATAAAACAATTGAATTTGCTAAAAAGCCGTGTGAGGGTTGCAAATGACTGAAGAATCAGAGAAAGAAAAAAAGAAAGAACGAAAACTCGTTATAGAATTGGACTTGGACGAACTTGATAAACCAATTGAAAGAAAAACACAGCAAGGTTGTGAAATCTGGCAGAAAGACGAAGACGTTAGTCCTGAATTCCAAGAATTTATAGAGAATCTTAAATATCTTTCTAAATATTTGGCAGTTTGCGTGAATGAAGGTCCCGAAGTCAAGGATAATATCATGAAGAGAATGGTTGCACTTAAATTGGTCATTGAAGAATTTTTCCAAAACTTAAACATTAATGGCTATTTGGCATATGGTATGCTCTTTGAAACTTTAGGGGATGTTTATATGAACATTAGTGGAAAACAAAAAACAATTGGCTTGCTTAGACAAATTTTCAATCGGGGGGAACAATTAGCTAAACAAAAGAGTGAGAAATATGTCAGTTGATGAACCACTTCCAGTTGACCCCACAATTTCAGTAATTGAATATACTACAATCTATAAAACTCAAAAATGGTGGCATGCAGTCGTTTTGGCAAATATGTTCGGGCACAATAAGATTATGATATTTCTGTGGCAGCAGAAAGACGGTAAATGGAAGCGAAAACATAAATTCGGAATTAACTTCGTTAAAGACTGGGAAAAAATGAAACCAGTAATAGAAGATTATATTAAGAAGGGGAATATACAATGACTGATGAAATTATGGACGTTAAGGAACTTCTTGTTAAACAAAAAGGAGCACTTTTCAAAGAATATCTTGATAGATATAAGAAGAAGGAAGCATTAAATCCAATATCCTTAAAAGAATTGGAAGAGTCAGAGTCAAAAGAACTAAAAATTAAAACTGGAACAGTAATCGATGAAATAATTAGTGGCGGAATTCCAGAAGGCAAATCTCTTCTAATGTATGGTGCATTCCGTTCTGGAAAAACGCAAACGTGTTTAACTATGGCGGTTCTTTGTCCAAATAAAGTAATTTACATAGACCCTGAGAAAAGTCTTAGAATTGAACGGCTGAAACAAATATGTGAAGCTAGACATCTAAATTGGGAATCCATTAGAGATAAAATTATTTATTACAGACCAAAGTCTTGGATAGAACAAATGTTGATTATTCAAAGTCTTCCAGCCCCATCTGATGTTGATAAAGTGGATTTGATAATTTGTGATTCAATATCAAAATTATTCAGAGGAATAGAATTTCTCGGCAGAGAAACCATTCAAGTGAAAAACGGACTCATAAGAGAATTCATTTTGGCTCTTGAAAGAATAGCCGATTTACATCAAGCGGCACTTGTTTATACAACTCAAATTTATGATAAACCCGTGGCTACGCTATATGCATCATTATCAGATATACAAATGCCAATTGGTGGACGTTCAGTAGAACATCAACCAGATTTTATCCTATTCTTCCGAAAAGCAACAGGAAATGTTAGAATTGTGGAAATGATGGATTCAAGTTATACTGCATTAGGGGAGAGAGCATTTCTGATTAATGAAAAAGGCATCGATAACGTGCCAGATTCCGCTAAAGTTGCAAAAACATTAAAAGAAAGGGAAGAGAAATTCGCTGCAAAACAAGCACAGGAAAAACTAGAAGGTAAAAAACCCAAGAAAGAAGATGAGGAAATTCCAGAAGACGAAGAACAACCACCCGAAGAGGAATCATAAATGACAATGAGATTCAAACTAACTCCACACGTCAAAGCAATCTTGAAAGGACGTGGAATGTGCAAAGACGATAGATTAATATGTGCATCTGAAACTTGTCTCTTTCATCCGATGGGAACTTCTGACCCAGACTATGGAAAAGATATAGAAATTAAAGGATATGGAATTTGTCCAAGATGTGGAATGAAAACTGATTATTCGGCGGGCATTGAATGGGATGATAAAACTCGGACAGTTCTTCTTAAATGTTCTGGTTGCGGAAGAGTTATTCCAAAAAAATATATAACTTGGACTCAAGAAGTAGTTTCGAGACATCGAAGACATAAACATTTCTATTATCATGCTGAATGTTGGGACAAATTTTTCATAGATGTTGAAGACGATGAAGAAGAGACGGCACTATATTCTGGTCAAAGTGATTGTGAATTATGCAGGTTAATAAAATGGGCACAAAAATTAAAGTAAAAGGTTATAGAATGCGATATGCGGGTGCTCATGGTGGTGGCGTTGTAGTTGTTTTGCCATTTGACCCCCGTAAAGGAATTTGTGAAGCATGTGGTAAATCTGTTGAACGAGAAGAAATTAAGAATACGGCATTGCATCATTGGTTCTACGCCTATGCTCCAAAAACCGTTAAGGAAAATCCAATGCTTGCTCTTGATAATACTAGCGAACTCTGTTATTATTGTCACGTTCAGCTTGCTGACCCGATTCGTGCTTTGCTTTATGCCAGTCCAGAACGTGTGGTAAATGTGGCGAAATTACTCAAGGGCGAACAATTAGATAAATTCATTAAAGTTTTATCTGCCGTAATTCAAATGTTAAAAACTGAAAAAAACGTGAATCCATTTGCCCAGAAATTGTTGGAGAAGATGGCAAAAAATGAAGACTAAAAAGAAACATAGTCCCATATTTTATGTGGCTCATACCTTTAGTGAGAGGCATCACATAAGGGATAAAGTAATTCCTGAATTACAAAAATTAGGAATTGAAACGGTTAATCCCTTTTATGAGAAAGATGGTTCATGGAAGAAGAATCGTCCAGAAGTTAAATTGGCAGATGAATTGGGAAGGGATGCCGAAGCAATGGAGATATTCACAAGTAAAGTTGTTAATAGACATGAAAATATAGTTGAAACTGACTTAGACCTGATTCGAAGTGTTGATGGAATAATTGCATTCATGCCAGAAGGTTCAACTGGAACAACTTGTGAAATTTGGACATGCGGTGGAATATTCAAGTGGCTTGCCAAACGTGGTTATCCCATGAAAGAATTTTTAGGAAAGCCAGTATTTCTAGTTACAACTACAACTAGATTATTTACTCATCCTTGGATTCAATATGCCTGTGTGCGAGTTTTTAGAACTGAGAGAGGTTTAATTGGCTATCTTAAACGTGAACTGCCAAGAATAAGGCAACAGGTAGAAGATAGAAGAGACGGAAAATAGATGGTTGACCATATAAGCCGTGAACAATTTCTGTTAGACCTATTTGGAAATTTAGGAAGAGAGTTAGGAAATCCCAATCAAGTTTATCACGATAATCCAAACGATATTTTAACTTTTGTTGAAGATTGTAGAAAAAATAAACTTCCCGCTTTCATGAGCATTCAGCCACGAATAGGTCATAATCAAATATATGGCATTGAAAAGGTCTTCTGGGATTTCGATTTTGCCTCTAAGAGTGAAAAACTTACAGAATCCCAAATTAAAAAACGTAAAGAGGAACTGGAAACTGAAATAAGAATATTTATAAATAAAATGCTTGAAACATCTCATGGAATTCAACCATTAATAGTCAAAACTCGAAAAGGCTATCACGTCTATTTATTTTTCGATAGCATCTATGAAATCGATTCCGATATTGATTATTGGAATGATGTATATAAAGAACTTCAAATGATGTTCATTAAAAGCAATTCCCACGAGTATAGATATTTCGATTCCGTCTCTTCCAGCATTAAAAACATGGCACGTATCCCGACATCAATTCATGAAATATCTGGAGAAGAATGTAAAGTTCTCAATGTTAATCTTGAACCAACAAAATTAAGAGAATTGAATTTTTACCGACTTTATGGTTTGAAACGAAAACATTTAAAATTGGCTTGTGATATTGTTACTGAACGAAGACAAAAACATAAAGAAGAAGTAGAAAAGCATCGAGAAGAATCAAGAGAATATTGGGAAGAAACCCATGGGTTTGTAGGTAAAATTCGCCCCTGTTTCATGAATCGAATAGAGGCTGGAACAATGTGCCATGCTCAACGATTGGCACTTTTAAATGAGGCGTTTTATTCTGGTTATGATACTGTCGAAAAAGTTGTCGATTTATATCGCAAGTTTAAGGATTTCAATGATAAAACCACGAGGTATCACGTTGAACGATTCTTCAAGGATAAACTGGATAAAACTAAAGAAGAATCACGGATTCGACCCTATAAGTGTGAAACGATAAGAAAGTTTGGTTGGTGTCTCGAAAGTGACATCTGTCCAATTTGGCAAAAACACAAAGGAGAGCGTAAAAATTAGTTTCCAAAGAAAGAAAAAATCGTTCTAAAAAGAAAGAGAAATCTGAGAAACAATGGAGAGAAGAGTTTGAAGACTTGAAGAGGCAGTATGAAAATTCTCATGAAAAAATGATAAATAGAAACAAAACATTGCTGGAAGGTGTAAAAAATGCACAAAAAAACTAAATCAAAAATATCGAGAACTAAGGAAGCAAAAGAAGTAAAAGCGAAATGGGCTTGGCTGGAGCAGATATATTTCAAAATCGATACTATAGAAAAGCGACTTGATGCATTGGAAGAAACCGTAAAGTTTATATCGGACGAGATACAGAAATTACAGGATGATAGAAATGGTCACAGAGAAAAAACATGAAGAGGATTACACCCTTAAAGATTCTGGAAAACGAAAAATCTTTGAAACGGGAGCAAATCGTGATTTAAGTTCTGGAAAAGGACGATTCGATTTATTGCCACCGCAAACTATTAGAGCATTGGCAATTCATTATGAAAAAGGTTGCATTAAATATGGCGAAAGGAACTGGGAAAAAGGAATTCCAGTATCCAGATATGTTGATTCAGCCATGCGTCATCTACTTCAGTTTCTTGATGGGTTGGATGATGAAAATCATTTAATAGCTGCTCTTTGGAATATAGCGAGCATGTATGAGACAATTCTCAGAATTCAACAGGGAAAATTACCAGAATCATTATATGATTTACCAGCAAAAGTAAAATTACCAGATGTTTATAAAGTCCTAAAGGCTAAAAAATGATTTAGAATAAAATCCGAATAAATCTCCATAATTTTTTGTTTTTCAATCATAAAAATTGATTAATTTCACCATAAACCTTATATATTGGATATTACTATTCTATTAGTATCAGTGGTGCATTTATGCCTAGAAAATCAACTAAAAAAGAAGAAAACTTACCTGAATCTAAGCCCGAAACAATTCCATTTTCCGATTGGGCAAAAGAAGAAGCCCAGCGTAAAGGGACTACAGTAGCAAAAGTAGTTCAAGAAGTTTTTCAAGACGGGTTTCTTACCTATATTGAAGAAAGTGGCGGTGTGGTTAAACTGGATGCCAGTCAATTATTCAAATCTCAGGTCAACGCTAATGATATTGCAACATATATTCGTCTTAGAAAAAGTTTTGCTCCAGTTTCGGCTTGTGTGGATTATATAAAAGACACGATTCTCGGTAGCGGAATATCAGTAACTACTAGGGTTGAAGATGCCAAAGACTCATTTAAACAAGAACTTAAAGAATACGTTGAAACTTTTATTGAAGAGGTCTATCAGGACGAGTTTATTTCTGGTTTGTTTGAATTGATAGACGTAATTCTTGATAATGCACTGACGACTGGTGTTGGTGCTGCTGAAATCATATATGACCTAGATAAATTGGTCGATTTTGAAAGTTATATTAAGGATTTTAAAACTATTAAATCTAAGGATGCCAATGGTAGAGAAGTTGATGTAGTAATATATGATACAGTAGAACCAGAATGGAAAGACTTAGTTGGCATTAAAAGGATGAAAATCATTAATGAAGCCTATAGACGACTTAAACTATATCGTGACCCACAATCTTGGTTGCCCGTTTATTGGACTTTAGACGAGGTTAATCCAGAAAGTGTATCGCAATCTGACCCGAATCTTCCAGTTCAACTTAAAGCCCTTAAAAAGAAATCCGTGATTAATCCCACTATGAAACTTCATACTTGGCAGTTATTTTGGCTTTCATTAAATCGTAAAGATTTTTCAGAAAGAGGCGAAAGTGTAATTGCCCCAGCAGCTTCAATGGCGTTAGTTTTGGAAAGAATTCTGAATGCTGTTGGAGAAGGCATTTATCGTGCAGGGAACAAAAAATATTTCATCATATGCGGAACTCCCGAAAGACCGTGGTCTGAACCATATATTAGGAACATGATTAAGGAATTAAAGGAAGCATCTGAAAAGAATTGGTCAACGATTCCTGTTCCATCAGGATTTGATATTAAAGATATTGGTGGACAAATCTTCGAAGCCACAGATGTTGTTACTTATTATCTTAAACTTATCGCTAAAAGCATGAAAGTTCCAAATCACGTTGTTGGATTGCCATATAGAGCTGGAACAGAACCAAGTTATAACTTCCAACGCATGAGAAACGATTTGAAGAAAGCCATTGGAAGGCAATTGCTTCTGCGTCATATATGGTGTAAATATGGAAAAACAAAACAAAAACAAGGCGGAAGGGGCACACAAAAGTTGGGAAGTCCAGAAATCCGATTTAAAACTGAAGGATTACTTAGCGACCCCGAAAGACTTAAAATGTATGTTGGTTTGTTAAACGTTGCTAATCCAATAAGTCCTCAAGTAAAATTAGAAGTTGAAAAATCCATTTGTAACATTATGGGTTGGGATGAAGTGCGACTTCCAACACAGGAAGAATTAGAGAAACAAATGGAAGAAGCAGACAAGGCTATGAAAAAGAAACTTGCAGAAAAAGAGAAACCTGAAAAAACTATCGAAGAACCTGAAAAAGAAGGACAGCCACCACAAACCATTGAAGCCACAGAAAAACGTTTGGAAGGCGGAGTTAATGTGAGAAAAGTTGGAACTAAAAAAGGACTTGCAAGACCAATGGGTGGAACACGTATTCCATCAGTTCAAGAATCAGCAGAGGAAGAAGAAATTCAAGAGGCAGTTCCAGAACCGCAATCCCAAAAAGTAGAATTCACTTTTAAACATGAACCACAATCAATAGAGGTTAAAACTCCGTTGGATGAAATCATGCGGAAATTGGCTGAAGACCAAACTGAACTTACCAAAAAACAAAAAGAACGTGAGGATAAACTAAAATTACTTGATGAAGAAGAAAGCATTAAAAAGAAACAGAAACTGCAACTTGAAATAAAAAACATTGAGATATTAATTGAAGAAACGAAAAAGGATATAGATGAGAAGAACGCCGAAATAGAAAAAATTAAGGCTGAAACAGAAAAGTTTAAAACCGAATCTGAAGAAATAAAGAAAACACATGCCCAAAAACGCAAAGTTATGAAGAAACTCGAAGAGAAACTCGGAAAAGATAAGGTGATAGAATAGAATGCCATATCTCATAATATATAAAGATGCCGATTTAAAACAAGCGATTACTGAAATTAAGACCGATGAACCTGTTTTGGCAGGGCAAATGTATGAAACTACATTTTACGTCAAAAACATTTCAAACTTTGAACTATTGGATATTTTATTTATTGCAAGCGATTCAGATGTTTCATTTAATCCGAGAGTGATTCAACACATGAATCCAAACGAAGTAATTGCCGTTAAAACTGTTTGGAAACCAACATTAACCAGAATGACTCCTCTCAATACACAAATTTCGGCAGACTTTCGGGTAATAGTGAGAAATCCAAGTGACCATAAACATAAATCTTAAATACTCGAATTGATAATTAAATAAATAGGTTGAAAAAATATGCCAAAACAAAAATTTGGAATAATTGACGAAATCGAGTGGGTTCATAGAGACAAGAACGGTAAAGTCATTAAGAGATACAATAGTGATAGTTGGCAGAATCGCTTATTGAGAGCACTGCATTTGAAAAGGCATGAATTAATAGTTGCTGTTGGAATGGCAAATGTGGCTGGATTGATACTAACGGATATTGGCGGAACTGCTTATGACTATATTGGTATTGGAACTGGAACAACCGCCCCATCAGTTAATGATACAGCATTAGGAAATCAGAAAAGCAGATTAGCCGCAGTAGGCACAAGAGTTACCACTACATATACGAATGATACGGCTAAATTAGTGGTCACATTCAGTAAAGCCAATGATGCTGGCTTAACTGGCACAATGGATATAACTGAAGTAGGCGTGTTCTACGATGCAGAGGGCGTTACAGTATCAATGCTTTGGAGACAGACTTTCACTGCTGAATCAATGAACTGGGACGCTGGCGATACACTCGAAATGACTTGTAAGACACAGATAAAGCAAGGAACGTAAAAATTTAAATCCTGATGAGGATTGCTACACTTTGCCACTTAGAAAGATAGGTCAACCATTATAAGGTGATAAGACATTTACCATCAAAATCCAAGTGAAACAAGGATGATTTTCCAAAAATTAGAGGGTTCAAGGCAATGCAAAAGGAATAACAACGAGTGCTACTACTATTTCCGTAACATTAAATTTAATTCCAAATTTGTAGTCACCTCTGGTGCTGGTGCAAATGGCTATTATTGATTCTTTTACTAGTTCTTATAGTGGCACGACTCCTTTTTATGCAGTTCACCCTTCGAGTAGCACATATCAGAGTGCAAATGGTCAAAGTTTTGTTACTCCTGCTTCTTCTCAATATGTTTTGGATTCAGTTGTGTTTAAGTTAAAAAAAGTATTAGCTCCTGATGGGGTGGTGGTTGTGCGGTTGTATGCTCATTCTGGAACTTACGGAACTTCATCTGTTCCAAGCGGGGCTGCGTTAGCGGAAAGTGATGAGATAAGTATGGCTACAATTCCAACTTCAGCAACAGATATTACTTTTGTTTTTAGTGGCGTTAATCGTGTTACGTTGAGTGTGAACACTCATTATTGTGTTGCTGTTGTTGTTAAGTCTGCGACTTTGATAAACACGAGTAATTATATTGTTATTTATAGGAGCACCGCAAGTGGTCATGGTGGTAATTTCTTTTCGTATTATAGTTCTGCTTGGAATGCGAAGAGCTCCTATGATGCTTATTTTATTGTTTATGGTGTGTTAGGTTATACCGCTAAGACTAAGACAATAACAGAATTGCTTGGCGGATTAGACAGTAAATCCCGAATTAAATCAATTCATAGAACTATGACTGAATTATTAGGCGGATTAGACGTTAAAAGTTGGGTTCATGGACGCTATAAAACTATAACAGAGTTACTTGGTTTAACAGATACTAAGTCAAGAATTAAATCTTATTATAGAGTATTTAATGAAATTTTAGGACTGAAAGATGTTTATAGTAGAATAAAATCAATTCATAGAATTGTTACAGAACTATTAGGCACATTGGATACAAGTGCATGGGAAATTACAGGAAAGAAGGCAAAAATCGCAGGAAAAACAGTAATCGAAGAAATAGAATTATTAACAGGAATAAAAATTCCAATCATGTTCTCTAGGCAATACAACATACTAAGTCTTCTATCCGATTTATCATCCGCTCAATTGCAAGAAATTTTAGAAGCAAAATCCGATTATGCTAAAGCAGTTATGTTAGACCTGTTTCAAATGGACTTGCCAATCAATTACAGGAAACTTGATGAATCAATCGCTAAATTAACCGCATCCCTGAAATATCATAAAGACGAACAATTACTCAAAATTCTAATTAATTTGATAACGTTAAAAGAAATCCTTGACTTCCTTGACGACACTTATGATTAATCTATTGAATTACGAGTTCTTTTGCATCCTTATTATATTCGGCTTCACAAACTAGAAATTGTCCACTTATGAATACTTTTTTAATGGTTTCTAAAAATGATTTCATGTTCTTAGGTTTTAATCCGACTCCACGAATTGAATACCAACGTTCACGTTCAGTTGACCATTCAAACTTAATTTTTGCAAGAGTTTCTTCAGTCAACGGCACAAGAGTATCTTCCTTCTTTTCTAATGTTGATACTGATTTAAGAATTTGTTCTAGACAAGGTTGACATATTAAAGTCATATCTTCCAACATGAATTTTGCTGGTTGTCTGCAAGATTTACAAACTGCATCTTTAATAAATTCAGGAACAGGTAAAACTTTCACTTTAATAGACTTCTCTGGAACATAAGTATAATTCAAAGTTTTAGATAACTTTTCTTCCTGTCCAGCCTTCAGTCTAATGAATATCTGCACCTTTTCACCTTAGATATAAACTGTAGCCTTTTTTTTCCCCTTCGGAATCCAAATCATGTCAGCGTCATCTATTTGTTTTTCTTCAGGTTTCTCAGGATTCAGATTTTTAATGAAAATTTCACATGCACCAGTCCATTTCTTTATTCGACAAAAACCAAGTTTTTCATAAAATGGAACGACATCTTCAAGGGAATAAAGATAAATTGGCTTTTTCTTTTCTTGAGCATATCGCATTACAACTTTCAACATAATTCGTCCATAACCCCGCATTTGAAATTTTTCGTCAACGTTCACATCTGTAATGGTTATCTGGGTTCTATCTTCCATGAATAACGTTTCGCCTATTTGTTTTCCATCTCGTGTTAGACGGCACGTTCCATCTTTTGAATCGAACCTAACTATTAACTTCATATCTAACCACAAGAAGAATCTAATGCGTCTAAATATATAAAGATTACGGCTAATTTTAACAGTTTAATCAATTGATTAAACAACCACAATATTTAAATATCGCCGTGTCCATTCTAAATTAGTGATTCGATGTTATACGTCATAAGTAGCAACTACAATCCTAAGTTAAACGCAATCGTGCTGAGACTTTATAATGATAAGACTCAGCAAATTGAAGAATGGACAGATGTAGATTATAAGGCATATTTCTTGGCGAGTGCCAAACTTGACCAACCGATAAAAGGCGTGATAAATTCAGAAGATATTATTAAGTATGATGCTCTTCAACATAAACATGTGACAATGAACAAGACATACTTGGCATATCCGTCATATGTTAAACAGACTCATGGAATGCCACAAGTTTATGAAAATCACGTTAAATTTTTCCAAGGATATATCTATGACAAGAACATTATGATGGGAATGCCATACGAAAGGAAAGATGGTAAACTCGAATTCGTGGCGGATTCAGAGGCGGAAAAACGTGTTGAACAAGTTTTGAAATTAATGAAAATTGATGAAAATGATAAAAGTTGTTTCGAGACTTGGGCAAGATTGCTTGAGTATTCTGCTCCCAATTTTAAGAGGGCGAGTTTGGATTTAGAAATTATGAATGAAACTGAAAATAAAGTCCCAAATGCTGAAAGTGCCAATTTACCAATTTTATGTGCGTGTCTGGCTTCGAATACTGGGGAAAGGATTGCACTCATATTACTTCGAGAAAATAAAGTTTTAGATGTCTATCCAGACTCTTGCACTCAGACTATATTTTTCTCATCCGAGATTGAACTTATCAAAATGATTTTTCGTCTGTTCAGTGAATATCCATTTATAATAACTTTCAATGGTGACGATTTTGACCTGAAATATCTTGCTATGCGAGCATTACGACTTGGAATTCCAGAAGCAGAAATTCCAATTGAAGTGAGAGATAGAATTACTTTGTTAACTAAGGGAATTCATATCGATTTATATAAATTCTTCTATATCCGAGCAATGCAAATCTACGCCTTTCAGCAAAAATATAAAACTATTGACTTGGATACCATTTCAAAAGCATTAATTAATAAAGGTAAAATTCAGACGGATAAATGGGTCAATGACCTATCATATTCGGAACTGGTTAATTATTGTATGCGTGATGCCGAACTAACCCTAGAATTAACCACATTCAATGATAATCTAGTTATGAACTTGATGCTTGTTCTTAATCGAATAAGTAGAATGCCAATTGAAAATGTTTCAAGAAAATCCGTTTCAAGTTGGATTCTCAGTTTCTTAACATATGAACACCGAAAGAGAAACTTTTTAATTCCAAACGCCGATGAAATTAAGACCATGAAAAGCATAACTTCTTCCACAGCAGTAGTTAAGGGCAAAAAATATAAAGGTGCAATCGTCATTCCCCCAAAAACTGGAATACACTTCAATGTTAAAGTGGGAGATTTCGCTTCGCTTTACCCTTCAATTATTAAGGTTTATAATATTGGTTACTCGACGATTGATTGTCCACATTTGGACTGCAAATCCAACACTGTGGGCGAACTTCCGCACTGGATGTGTTTGAAGGAAAAATCTCTTGAAAGTATATTGATTGGTTCTCTTAGAGATTTGAGGGTGAATTGGTATAAAAAGAAAGCTAAAGATAAAGAACTTCCAAAATCGCTTCGGACATGGTATAGCGTGGCAGAACAGTCAATTAAAGTAATTTTGAATGCAAGTTACGGAGTCCTCGGTAGCGAATCATTTGAAATGTATTGTCCACCAGCAGCAGAAGAAATCACTGCAATTGGAAGATATATCATTGGTCAGACAATTAAGCACGGTCAAGAACTGGGTTTGGAAATTCTTTATGGTGATACAGATAGCATATTTATTAAGAATCCACCTAAAGAAATATTAGACCAATTAATTGGTTGGGCTAAAGAAAAATTTGACATTGAATTTGAACTCGACAAATCTTATCGCTATGTATGTCTGTCGGAAAGAAAGAAGAATTATCTCGGCGTTCTCGAAGATGGATTCGTAGATGTCAAAGGATTAACGGGCAAGAAAAAACACACTCCGCCAATTATTAAAAATGCCTTTGACGACACTAAACTAATATTATCGCAAGTAAATTCTGAGCAAGACATGACTTTGGCTAAACGTAAAATAATTGATTTGCTTAAATCAACTTATAAAAGTTTAAAGGAAAGAAAATGGAATAATTTGGTAGATTTAGCATTTAATATAACTATTTCAAAAGAGATAGAAGATTATGGTAAACAAAACGAGAAAGGCGAACGAAGTAGCAAAGGAATTCCACAACATGTCAGAGCCGCTAAAATGTTGAAATCTGAGGATATTGGAATTGGTTCATCAATAAAATTTGTGAAGGTTAATCCAGAACTATGTAAAGGTGAAAATGTGAAACCTCTCGAACTTGCTAAAACCGAAGAAGTCGATGTTGAAAAATACATTGAATATCTCCGCACCACGTTCGAGCAAATACTAGACTCACTTAATTTGTCGTTCGAGAAAGATATTCTAGGCATAACTCGAATGGATTCATGGATGCATTAAGTGTTAAGTTTCACCATAAATTTTATATATTAGTTTGCACCTATTCATGTGCGTGGATGCTATGGACAAGGAATTTGAGCAATTGATTGATGAATTCACGGATTGTCCCGAAGAATTGTTCAAATTAGCCAAATCGCCATTTGAAAAAGCCGTGGCTGTTGAATTCTTTGCTTTACATAAAAAATTAGATGAACAAACAATATCATCGAAAAAAGACATCAACTGGTTGAAATGGTTAATTGTTTCTGTTTTCGGCTTAACTGTTCTTGGCGTATTGTCACAATGGTATCCTATCATTATCAAAATTTTCACTGGTGCATAAATCATTAACTTCAACGTTTAATCAATTGATTAAGTCGGGGTAATATTTAAATATCGGCATTCACATACTATTTCTAGGTCTAAATAGATGAGTATGCAGGATTACTTTAAGGAATTCTTTGAGAAACAAGGTCGGAAATATATTAAGGAAATCGTTGCTCAGAAAAGGAATCACGTTGTTTTTGATTTTGATGAATTAATGAATTGGGATTCAACAGTTACTAATATATTAATAGAATCTCCAGAAAGAGGAGCATTTGAAGAGTTTCGGCAAGCCATGATAGATGCGATAGCCATAGAAAGTTCTAATCAAATTGATGGAAATGATATTGAAATCGGATTTATAGATAATAAATCTGTTCCCCTAGTCAAATTACATAATATTGGGGCGAAACACGTTGGAAAAATAATCAAGGTTAGAGGATTAGTCAACAGATTATCATTTGTCAGACCAATGTATCTGAATGTTGTTTTTAAATGTCGTGAATGCGGTAAGACAACAAGTCCAATATTGCAAGAAAGTCCATTAGCATTAACGTTGCCGTCAAAAGGTTGTTGCAGTAAAAATAAACTTTTTGACCCAGTAGAATCTTTGAGTAGTGCAATAGATAGCCAAGAATTCGCCCTTCAAGAATTACATGAGGATGTTACTAGCCGAGTTCCCCAAAGAACACGAATGTTTATTAAATTGCAGTATCTTATAAATCGGGTTAATTGTGGAGATGAAGTCGAAGTTATTGGTTTGGTCAAATTAACTTCCATGTATAAACAACACGTTAAATCGAGATTTAATGAAATTTATCTGGAAGTTTTGGGAATTGACAAAAAAAGCAAAGACCCAGAAACTCTTGAGATAACGCCCGAAGAAGAATTGGAAATTCAAGAACTGGCTAATAAACCAAATATTTATCAAATTTTAATAGATAATGTTGCCCCATCAATTTTTGGTCATAGAGATTTGAAGGAAGCATGTTTATTAAGTCTTTTTGGTGGGGTTGATAGGCAACGGGAAATAAACATTAGAGGGAACATTCACGTTCTTTTCGTGGGCGACCCAAGCACAAGTAAGAGTCAATTGCTTAGAGCCACGGCTGAATTGTCGCCTCGTGGAATGTATAGTTGTTATGATGACCAAACAGAGATACTAACTGAAAACGGTTGGAAATATTTTAAAGATTTAGAGAAAGGAGAAAAAGTAGCAACGCTCGAAGGCAATAATCTTCTTTATGTTGTTCCATCGAGTTACATGGAATATGATTATAACGGTATAATGTTTCATCAAAGGAATCGTTTCATAGACTTATTGGTTACTCCAAATCATAATTTATGGATAAAAACAGAATTTGGAAAACCAGAATTCAAATTCATATCAGCCGAAAAGTCGCCTCGTCACGTTATATATAAAAAAGGCGGTGTTAACTGGAATGGAACAGATATTGAGTGGTTCAATCTTCCGTCAATAGAAAACAAAAGATGGAATGGACGATGTTACTACAGAGAGATTGTTCCAATCAAATCTATTTTAATGGATGATTGGCTTGCTTTTTTTGGTATATGGCTCGCTGAAGGCTGTGTGATTAAAAACGGCTATCGAGTCGTAATTACGCAAAAAAAGAAGGAGAATTTAAGTATTATTAAATCATGGATTGAAAAATGCGGATTCCATACTTGGTATCGTAATAGTCGTTATAGTTTTGAAATAAAGAATAAGCAATTGTGGAGTTATCTTAAACAGTTTGGCAAGGCAGGAGATAAGTTTATTCCAAAAGAAATAAAACAGTTAAATTCTCGTCAACTTAAAATATTGTTTGATAGTATGATGTTAGGTGATGGATGCTATGGTGAAAGTGGGAGTAGTTATTCTTCGAAATCTAAAAGATTGATAGGAGACGTTCAAGAACTTTTATTGAAGGTTGGTCTATCTGGACAAATATGGGGGGGAAGGGAAAGAAACACATATGGTTTAGCAATAAGTAAAAAAAGTGAAATAGAAGTAAATAGTTATAGAGATGATAGGTCATATGTAAATTATTCTGGTAAAGTATATTGTGTTACTGTTCCAAATCATTTGTTGTATGTTAGGCGTAATGGAAAACCTATTTGGTGTGGAAATAGTGGTCAGGGAGTAACTGCGGCTGGATTGACGGCGGCTATGAATAAGGATGATAGTGGCGAATGGATGATTGAGGCGGGCGTTTTGGTTTTGAGTGATAACGGAGTTGCATGTATAGATGAAATCGACAAAATGCGGAAGGAAGACCGTGTAAATATTCATGAAGCGATGGAACAGCAAATTGTTTCAATAAATAAGGCAGGAATCCATGCCACATTGAAGGCTAGAACATCAGTTATAGCAGCAGCTAATCCATTAAGTGGAAAGTATGACCCATCAAAAACAGTTGTGGAAAATCTGTCAAGTTTTCCGCCAACGCTTTTCAGTAGATTTGATTTGATTTTCATAGTAATTGACAAACCAAATGAAGACCTCGATACAAAAGTTATTGAACATATTTGGGGCGATGGAGAAGAAAAAGAAAAAGTTAAATTAGACCGTGAACTTTTCAAGAAATATATTGCATATGCCAAAAGAATCAAGCCAGAAGTTTCACCAGAAGCCAGAAAAATTTTAAATAATTATTTCTTATCTATCAGAAAACACATGCAAAATAATGGTGAAAGTGACACAATTCCAATTTATTTTAGACAGTTTGAAGCATTGAGGCGAGTTTGTGAAGCCCATGCTAGAATATTACTTAAACCGATAGCAGATGAATCTGATGCTGAAGCGACGAAAAAGATTTTTAATTCTTTTCTCGAAAGTGTAAGATTTGATATGGAAGTTATCGAGACAGGTAAATCGCCTAAAGATGCAGAGTTGCAAATTTTAGAAATAATTAGAGAACATCAAGGCAGCGACCATACGATTGGAGTTACTCATGCTGAACTACTTGAAATAGTGAGAAGTCGGGGATTAACAGAAAAATCTTTTAATAAAGCCCTTTCAGAACTGTTAAATACTGGCAAAATTCACAGTCCAAGCGTGAATTGTTATAGAACGGTTGGATTAGCCTAACCGTAATCTTTAAATATTGGTATGACTTTATTTTTATTCGGTGCACTTATGCCAGATGACTATTTCGGCGAGAAAAATGAGAAATGGGATTGGAAAAACTTTAAAAACACACAGGGATTTCCCATTTCAGACCAATTAATTGAATGGATTATTGGACAGGACCAAGCAATTCGAGAATGCCGTTTGTGCATTGACGAGTGGGTTCACAAACTTACATATTTAAAGAAGAAGAAATGGTGGAAAGCCTTTGAAGACCCAATGGGACTGAAGCCCCAACCTAAAGAATGGTTACCAGCAGGACCATTTTTGCTATTGTTAGGCGACGCTGGAACAGGCAAGTCATTGATTGGACGAGCCATGTCTTCATATATGACTGAAGTTTATAAAAAACATAAAATTAAACTTTATGATGTTTTATCTTGGAAAAATAAAGACTTACCATCAGAGCCAAAAATTAGTATCCATCAGGCAGGTAAAGGAAAAGAAATAATTTTTTCTCAAACTCATAAAATTGAGAGAAAATCATGGTTTCAGCGTTGGGGCATAAAACTATTACGATTATTCATGGGGGGATTTGGATTAGTATTAATAGGTTTATCAATGTTTATTATATTAGCATCAGAAAATCCTTTGTGGACGCTCATTACAGTTTCACCTCTAGTAATTGGTGGGGGCTCATTATTGTTTTTTGCTGTGATGATAGGATGGTTTGGAAAATTAAGTGGCGGTGGTCCCGCACAAGGAATTGGCGGGGCAGAAAGGTCTGACGCTCCTAAATTATTGGTTGATAATTCATCTGGAAGAGTTCCTTATATTGATGCTTGTTTGCTACCAGAGACAATGGTTTGGACGAATCAAACACTTAGAAATAACTATCAAATTACAGATTCTATACTGAATAGAGAAGGTTATTCTCAGAAGATAATTAACATTGAAAAACGGCAATGGAAAGGAAAAATAGTAAGAATAAAGCCAAGACTCTTGCCAGAAATAGTCGTAACGGAAAATCATCCAATTCTCACTCAAAATCGTGGATGGATAATTGCAAAAGAATTACAACCTAATGATGTTCTCATAATTCAAATTCCAAAATCAGTAAATCGTGAAATACCAGAAGATTTAGCGTGGCTTTTCGGAATTTATCTTGCAGAGGGGTTTGTGAAGAAAGAAGGATATAATTGGAATCAAAAGAAACATGGAGAACATTGGGCAAGAGAACTTGGGTTTACATTAGGATTTCACGAAGAAGAATTGTCAACCCGAATAAAGACTATTTTTAAGAAATATTATAACTATAAATTAAAGGAAGATTATCATAACAGTCAAGAAATACAATTAAATTGTTATTCCGCAAATCTTAATAGATTTTTCAGAAACTCTTTTGGAGAATCAGCTACATCTAAACATATTCCAGCAGATGTATTTATGTGGAATGAAAAAGGAAAGAGAGCATTCTTACGAGGATATTGGGAAGGAGATAGAATAAACTCCAAACAAAATGGCTATGCTACTGCTTCCAAACAGTTATTCTACGACCTTATTGCTTTACATCTTTCTCTTGGAGAAATACCTTCAACCTTTATTCATGTTTGCAAAGGTGGAATTATTAGAGGACGGAAAGTAATTCCATCACTCCAATATTCAATGGTCATTAATGGAAAAGAAAAAGCTCGAAATTATAAACAAAAAGGTTCACAATTATTACTTCCAGTTAGAAACGTAAGAATAGAGAATTATTCTGGCGAAATAATTAATCTGGAAACCGAAGATGGAACAGTTCCATTACCATTTATAACTCATAATACAGGGCATGGAAGTGCTCAATTATTCGGAAGTATTGCGTGGGACCCATATCAAACAGGCGGATTAGGCACTCCAGAACATCAAAGAGTTAGTGCTGGTGATGTGCATCGTGCTCATTTAGGAATATTATTTATAGATGAGATTAAAAATTTGACAGGTGCAGAAGCTATTACATTGTTGACAGTTCTTGAAGAGGGACAAATTCCAATTGCTCTTCGAAGTCTGTTTCATGGTGGCGATACTGCGGCTATGGCAGTCTCAACTGAACCTGTTCCAGCAATGGTATTCTTCATAGCTGCTGGAAACTTGGATTCATTGCCAAACATTCATCCAGCATTATTAGACCGCATTCAAGGTTATGGTAAAACAGTCTATATGAATAATTATATGGATAATACTGTTGAAAACCGTCGAAAAGTTGTTCAGTTCATTGCTCAAGAGATTAAACGGTTCAATCTTTTACCATTCACCAGAGAATCTTGCATAGAAATTATTGAAGAATCTAGGAGAAAAAGTGGAAGAAAAGATAAATTGACAACCAAATTCAGACCGTTGATTTCCATAATTAAGACTGCGAGCACACTGGCAAGAGATAAAGATGAATCCGAGGTTGATGTTAAATATGTCCGTGAAGCCGTAGAAGTGCATTGCAAATCAATATATCAACAAATATTAGAGAGAATTGTCACTGAAAAGAATGTTTATCTGATAATTAATCCGAAATCTGAACCTAAAATCGGTCAAATCTATGGTTTAGCAGTGACAAAAGACCCAAATGCAGATGAAATGATGGGCACAGTCCTACCAATCAGGGCTTCAATGGAAGAACCAAAAAAGAAACAAAATGGATATTTCCATATAACTGGCGTTGATGTAAAAAATGAATCTTATATTCAACATTCAATATCTAAAGTTTCTCATGTAATTCAACAAATATGCGGATTCTCTCCACTTGATAAACGAACACATATAGATTTCGCTCAGTCACACGGTGTTGAAGGACCAAGTGCTGGCGTTGCAATGACTTTGGCATTATTGTCAATAATAAATAAAAAGGAAATTAGACAAGATGTGGCGGTTACTGGAGAGATAAACGTGGGTGTTGACGGTCAAATTATGATTACTCCCATTGGCGGAACACATGAAAAAATCATGGCGGCTCAAAGATGGGGCTTCTCAAAAGTCCTTATACCTCTGAAAAACTATGAAAATGATATAATACCAAGCGAATATAAAATAAAAGTTGTTGGATGTCAAACCATTGAGGATTATGCGAGGGAGATATTTGATTAATCTTTGTTTTGTTATGAATCTTCCACAGGAAAACTTCTTTCAATGGGAAATTGCTTTAAGAAATTATGTCAGTTCAGAGTTTAAGATTGATTTTGTTACCATAGATTCAGATTTGATTCCTGAAAGTAAATTGGAAACTCTAAAGAATGCTGATGTTATTTTTGTAAGATGTGTAGGTCATAATATTAATTGGGAATGGTATAAACTTCCGTTCATAATACGCAAAGTTGCACCAAAAACTAAAATTATCTATCAAGAAGATATGGACTTCATGTGGCTTTTTATTCCAAATCATTATATATGGAATGATTTGCCAACAGAGGCTAAGGGAAAGTCACCCGAAGAATTTCTTGATGAATGTAATTTATTAGAAGTAATTGATGCATGGAATATTGAATATAATCCTCTTTTGGAACAATACATTAGGAAAAGAAGTTCTAAGCCAATATATCATTTGATTCTGCCTCAACTTGTCAGATACAAAGAATATTTACAAGTTTTTCCCAGCAAATCAGAATTAAAGACTAAAATGAGAAATATTGCACTACTTAAACACAGTGTTAAATCCGCATCCATCAAACATTTAGTTGAGAATTTATCGTATCACTTTAAGATTTTTAATTCAACCTCACACGAGGGACGGATGCCACTACAGGGATTCATGTTTTTATTAAGTCATAATTGTTATATTGCCATTGATGATAATGAAAACTATAAAGCGTGGTCAAGATTTGGTATGGAATGTGCTTTGGCTCATGTGCCTTGCATCGGTTCAATGCCATCTGTTAAGTTATTCTTTCCAGAACTATATACTGAACACCAAGACTATGACAAACAAAAGAAATTAATTGAACGGTTATTTAATGATGAAGATTTCTGGTTGAGAATGGCAAAAACTGGAAAGGAAAACGTTTTACGAATAATGAATACGTCTCAATTGACCAATAAACTTTTCCAGATTGTTAAGAGGGTGCAAAATGCATAGATTAAAAATTTTAATAGTAATAGACCAATATGGTTGGGCGTTTGATTTTGCAGCTAGAGGAATTCAAAAATATTCAAAGCACGATGTTACAATAGAAAGATACGATAAAATTTCTGGGATATGGCAATCTTATGATGTTATATTCTTTATGAATAATTCAATTTTTCGTGATAAGAAACGATTTATAACTTCTGGAAAACGAATATGTGTAGGAATTAGAGGTGGATTAATAATACAAGAAAAAGGATGTGATAGAATTATACAAGGATGCGATAATACTGTAGAAGGATGTGATATTGCCTGCGTATCCAAAGAAATCTATGATTTTCTATCTCAAAAGAAAATTTCAAGACTTCATCTTTGTCACAATGGCGTTGATGATGAAATTTTTAAACCCTTTCAGAGACCGAAAGATAGGTTTGTTGTTGGTTGGGCAGGAAATCCCAATTCCAGTCCTAAAAGATATTATTTACTTGGGCTGTTTGGAGAATTCGGGTTTCCAGTTAAAGTGATGGGAAGGTGGGGAAGACAATATTTTATTCCAAATAGGTCTCGTCAGGAAATGATTGATTTTTATGAAAGTATAGATTGTCTCATTTGTGTAAGTGACGCTGAAGGGATGCCTCAGCCAATATTAGAAGCAGCTGCTACTGGATTACCCGTTATTTCGACTGATGTTGGTGGTGTTCCAGAGTTTTTAGACAAAGAATGGTTAATTCCCATTCAATCTAATCCAAAACTTCAAGTTGAAGAGTTTATAAAAAAACTTCGTATATTAAAAGAAAATTCCGAATTAAGATTCGAAGTTGGTCAACGTAATTTACAGAAAACTTTAAATACTTGGTCGTGGAAGAATATTGTAAAAGAATACGATAGGATGTTTGAGGGAAATGAATTATCTAAATAAAATTAATCTTGATTTTCTGTTTAAATCACAATATTGGACAAAAGAACAATTAAAAGAATTACAGTTTGATGGTTTGAAGGATTTAATAATTCACGCTAAAAAGAACTGTTTGTTTTATAAGAATTTACCTATTATTCACGATATAGATGATTTAAAGAATATTCCAATATTGACCAAACGACAAATTCACAACAATTTTTCTGCACTAACGGCAAATAATATTCCAAGTTGTAGAAAATGGACTGGTGGAACTTCTGAACAGGTGGTCATTCTCTCGAACTTAGACCAAAAACAAATAATAGATATGAAAATAAGATTTGATTCTTGGCATCCGAAAGAAACATGGAAACGCCAAGCTGTAGTTTGGGGTGGTGGCGAACTTGCCCACAAAGAGCCATATGAAGTTCGAAATGCTCTACATGAATATTTTGGAATATATAGTGTGCATTATTTTCCAATAGAATGGATGGTTGACGAAGAAACAACACTTAGATATTTAAAAATGATGGTAAAATTCAATCCAACATCAATAAGAGGTTATGCTTCAGCCCTACGGAAATTGTCTTATTATGCAATTAAACACAATATAAAATTATCAGATTTAAAATGTATTATTAATAATTGTGAACCTCTTACAGAGGACACTCGAAAACTTGCTAGAGAAGCATTTAATGCTGAAATCTTTAATTTTTATGGCTCTCAGGATTTGGGTTCTATGGCACAAGACTGTGAAAAACACGAAGGACTACATTTAGGTATGGAACGCTATATTCTTGAAATTATGCCAGATGGACGACTTATATGGACTGATTTACTTAATTATGCTATGCCATTAATACGTTATGAAAATGGAGATATTGGCGAACTAGATAAATCATGTTCATGTGGTAGAGGACTAACTACTTTAAAAAACATTGTTGGTCGAACATTTCAATACCTATGGACGAAACAGGGAACTTGGTTAAACGTGACGGAAATTAATGAAGCCATGTATTACGATGTTCCAAATTATCTTGATTTAATTGAAGCTCACCAAGTTCAGCAAGATGAAAAAGGCAAAATTAAATTATTATTAAAACCATGGGATAAGAATAAGTTACCTAATATGACCATAATTCAGAAATATTTTGCTAATCGACTGGACATTGAAATTATTTATGTTGACGAAATGGTTCTTTCAAAAAGTGGAAAACAATTAGCTTGTATTACTAAATTTAGACCACCGTGGATAAATAAAAATGAGTGGGAAATCGACAGAACCGAAGGCTGATGGGCATTGAAAGTTCTGTGGATTTTTAGAAATACGTTGCCCGTTCAGTTTAATTCTGAGTTTATAAAAGATTTTGAAAAGAAGATTGGAAAAAATAATATTGTTTTTTATGGAATTGCGGGACTTCCGAAGTATGATTCTTCGGGATTGGCTTTTTATCCATCTAATTATAAAATATTTCGTGGAAACAATTTTAAAGAAGTAGTGAAAGAAGAAACGCCCGATGTAGTAGTGGTAGATAAGGATTATGTTAATACTGGCGGAGTAGATATTCCGAGAGCAACATTTATGATGGACGTTCATGGAGAATGGTTTAACCGATTTGAACGAGTTAAGACTGGTCAAATAGATATGATTTTTCTTAGATATTATGGTAATGGAATAGCTTTTAGAGTGAAGCACGATATGAAATGTGCCGTTGGATATTGTCCGTGGTCAATTTCTCCTAAATTATTTTATGATTTGAATTTGGAACGTGTTCGAGATGTTTATATTACAGGTTCTCATAATCCTATTTATCCAATTAGAATGATGCTTCATTTTCCTATCCAACAAAAATATGGACACACGCCAATAGAAGGATACATCGATGATTTCACATTTATTGCCGATGAGAAGAAATTTCTTTATTATAGATATTTTTCTACGTTAAATACTTCGAAGATGGCGGTTTTTGATTCCAGTCTCTTCAAATATCCCCTTATGAAGTTTTTTGAGGTAATGGCTTGTAATACTCTGGCTATGTCTGATTTGCCTGTTGATTGGGAAGTATTAGGATTTAAACCTGAAATCAATATGGTTTCAATAAATTATTATGATTATTTAGACAAGATTAAATATTATATTCGAAATGAGGACGAGCGGAAACGAATTGCCCAAAATGGCATGAATCTCATTTTAAATTATCATACAAATGAAATTAGGGCAGAACAATTAATATTTCAACTTGAGGAATTAATAAATGCAAAAAATGAGGAAAGAACATTTAGTGAACAAAACGTTAAGGGCGAAATGGGTAAAATGTTATCTATTTTAAAACAAAACGAAAAATATTATGACAGGGGCAATCTTCTTCATCAAACTATAGATAGAGGATATGTAAATTTAATAGACAACTGGTATCCTAAAGCCCATGCATTGTGGGGAAAAATATATAAAAAAGAAGCAACAATACAAGATTGGATTAATTTTGTCGAACATGGAGATGATAAATAAATGAAAATTCTAGTAACTGGCGGTTCAGGATTTATCGGAACATCTTTGGCTAGGCGATTAATGAAAGCTGGTCATAAAGTAATGAGTTTAGATGTTTATCCGCCACGGATTGATATTGATTACGTTAAAGCAGATATTACTGACCCCAAAATAAAAGAGGCGAAGTTTTGGAAAGGAATTGATGTTTGTTATCATCTTGCGGCTATGGCAAACGTGGATGATTGCAGAGTTTATAAAGACAAAGCATTCTTTGTAAATCTTTACGGCACATTCAACATTGCTGAAGCGTGCAGGCGACACAATATTAAAATGATTTTTGCCAGCACAGTCTGTGTTTATGGAATTACTACTCAACACCCATCAACTGAGGATGGACCGACACATCCGATGGATTTATATGGCGTGACGAAACGGGCTGGTGAGGAAATTGTAAAACTCCTTCCAATATGGGTGATTCTAAGATTTGGAACAACAGTAGGTCCAGAAATGCGTCCCGCCCTTGTAACATGGATATTTCTTAATCAGGCTCATAATAATGAACCATTTACTATAACTGGAACTGGTGGGCAAAGTCGAAATTGGATTTATGTCGAAGATTTGGTAGAAGGCTGTTATAAAGCCCTTAAAGCCGAAAATCAAATCATTAATCTTGTCGGTAAAAAATCTTATACAGTTTATGAAGTGGCGGAAATGTGTGCTGAAGTCGTTAATGGAACTGCTAAAAACATGCGAGTAAAATATATTCCAGCAAGAGAAGGCGACGTATTTAAAGAGGATATATCAATCGAAAAAGCCAGAAAACTGTTGAAGTGGACTCCCAAAGTCGATTTGAAGGAAGCCCTACGGAAATCATACAAACAAATATTCAGATAAATTTATCCAAAAGACTTAAATAATTGATTGAGTGTTATAGATTGAGGTAAGTCTATGCCTGAAGATAAACCTAAACCGTATGTTGTTGGAACTCCTATCTGTGATGAATGCGGTAAACATCGTCCAGTAATTATCTCAGTTCTTGAAAGAAAGGAAACAAATTATGGTTATGAACTTGTTAAGAGGAATCTTTGCGTTTATCATTTTGCCATGATGCTTGAGACTTATGATGATAAATATCCAGATGAAGTGCCAGATGATATGAAACATGATGATATGGATGATAATGGTGATGAAGAACCAATTAATCCCGATGATGATGAAGAAGATTTTGGAACGAATGTTGAATGTGAAAAGACTGATTGTTTATGGAACGAAAAAGATGGAGAATGTCAAAGATGTGAAATCAGATTGATTGACATGGGTTTGAAAGACAGTTTGCCGTTAGTAACCTGCGACTCCTATGTAAAGAAAGACAGTAAAATTGGCAAACTTATCAGTTTCTTATATCGTATCTCAAAACCGTAAGATTTAAATAGTTGAAAGACTTAATTCTAATTAAAGGTGAATTGAATGGTTGACTTAACTCAAACCAAAATAGAGGAAATCCATCGCAAAGTTTTATACCCAGTAGTGAGGGTAAGGACCGAGAAAGCTGGCGGCAGTGGTCTCATTATCTATTCTAAACCAACCCCAGAAAATCCAGAAATTTTTGAGACCTATGTGATAACTTGCCATCACGTTGTTGAAGATGCCATTCAATTTGTTACACAGTGGTCAAGTATAGCTCAGAGAAACTTAACCGTCGAAGACAGACAATTAGTTCAAGTTGAAATTTTCAAGTATGAGAAACTTAGTCGTTGTATTGGAAGCACTACTTTACAGGCTGAAATTGTAGCGTGGGATAAGAACTTTGATGTTGCTGTTCTAAAAATCAGGACTGAAGATGAATTCAAACATGTTGCAAAACTTTATCCGAAAGATAAGGAAGACGATATAAAACTGGGCAGACCATTAGTTACATGCGGATGCTCACTTGGACATGAACCAATATTCACTCTTGGAAACTTGGTTGCAAAACATGATATGATTGAGAACAAAGAATACTGGATGAGCACGGCAAACTCAATATTCGGAAATTCAGGTGGAGCAATCTTCTTGGCAGACACTTATGAATACGTAGGCATTACAGCAAGAATAACTGCAATACAACTGGGATTCGGCGTGGACATAATAACTTGGATGGGATTCATGATACCAATAACAAATATTTATGCATTTCTAGATGACGAATTTCTACAATTCCTATACGACCCTGCATACACAAGCACACAATGTGCCGAAATGAGAAAGGCAAAAATGCTAGAGGAAGAGAAGAAACTTATCCTTCCACCAGAAATTCCAAAAGGCGGAAAACTCGTAAAACGTGAAGAAGAAAGTTTGCCCAAATAAATTCTCCCCCTTCTTTAATGGTGATATACGGTGGATTTCAATTATCAAGCGTGTCCTCTATGTAAAGGCAAAGGTATAGATGAAAATCTTAAAGTATGTTCTCTTTGTAAAGGAACTGGAAGAATTATAGTTCGATTTTTACCACCAATAGTCACCATTAAATAACCGCAATCTTTAAATAGTCTTGCCGATATATTTTTTGTTAGGTCTAATTAATGAATGAATCCGTTAAACCTATAGAATGGTGGCTCAATAAGATTCATTGCGAAAAAATAGGGCAAATGATAATTAAAGAAATACCAGATAATTCTATTGATTGTATAGTAACTGACCCGCCTTATGGTTATAATTTTATGGGTAAAGATTGGGATAAGGCTGTTCCGAGTGTGGAATGGTGGAAGGAATGTTTGCGGGTCTTGAAGGCTGGGGCGTTCATGTTTGTTATGTCTGCTCCACGGCAAGACGTTCTTAGCCAAATGATAGTGAGGTTGGGGCAAGCTGGATTTGAAACTGGGTTCACAAGCATTTACTGGGCTTATGCAAGCGGATTTCCAAAAGCCATGAATGTTTCATTAGCCGTTGATAAACAAGAGTGCAGGAAACAGTTGAGGGAGAAACTTGGTAGAGAACCAAGCAAGGAAGAATTTAAAGAGGCGTGGAAACAATTTAGAAAAGTTTTAGGTGAGAGTCCTTACAATTATAAAAGACCAAATGAGGGAAAAACTGGCAATACTACTTATGCTCAAGGTGGTTACAAAGCATATATTACTGAACCCGTTTCTGATAAAGCCAAAGTCTTAGACGGTAGTTACGGCGGTTTCCAGCCTAAACCAGCAGTCGAAATCATCATTGTCTGCATGAAACCGTTAAGCGAGAAAACGTATGTTGAGCAAGCGTTGAAGAATGGGAAGGGGATAACATTGCTTGATGATGCAAGAATACCATATACATCCAAAGATGATGTAAGTGGTTGGAGTAAAACTGGTGCAGATGGAAGCAAAGGTTATCAACGAACAGACACTTTTAAAATTAGACCAATTACACCTGAAGAAATCCAAGAAAGATGTGTAAGTAAAGGTCGTTTTCCAGCCAACTTGCTCGTGAGCGATGACGTGTTGAATGATGGAAAATTATATGAGGGAAAGAAACCCTTCAAGAAATTAAGCAAGTATGCTTGGGTAGAACAACAACAGAAAAATCAGAAGTTTGAAAGTCAAGCTGGATTGGGAGAGAAAGGTTCTTTCGGTTCTTTCAGTCGTTACTTCGATTTGGATAAGTGGTTCGAGAAAGCGGTTGAGAATCTTCCAGAAGATGTTAAGAAGACGTTTCCGTTTCTGATTTGTCCAAAAGCAAGCAAGAGTGAAAGAGAAGCGGGTGGAACGGGTGAGCGTAGTGTAACCGAAGGATTCCCAGAAACACAACGAGTCAATATTCATCCAACGGTTAAGCCCATTAAACTTATGAGTTATCTGGTTACGTTGGGTAGTCGTGAAGGCGATATAATTCTTGACCCGTTTGTTGGTAGTGGAACAACTTGCATATCGGCGAAGATGCTTAATAGAAAATGGATAGGCATTGATTGTTATCCAGAATATTGTGAGATAGCGAGTGCTAGACTTGAAAACTGCGAAATAGTTAGACATGATTTAACTTCTGAAGAAAAAATTGTTGAACAACAATCAACAGTTCAACCAATAGAAAAACCAGTAGAGATAAAACAAGAGATAAAAGAAGAAGGTATTAAATGCCCAAAATGCGGAACTAAAATGTATAAGGGAAAGAAGGCATATTATTGCATAAAAGCAAACTGTGATGGAATGATGGAAATAAAATGATTGAACTTAATAAAATCTTTTTGGAAAAGCAAGGAAAATTAGATATTTTGAAACAGATTCCAGATAAAACTATTCATCTAATTGTTACATCTCCACCCTATCCTATGATAGAAATGTGGGATGAAATATTTGAAAATGTTGGTTGTAGAACTTATGATGGGATGCATGATTTTCTTGCAAAGTTTTGGAAAAAATGCTATAATATTTTAATAGATGGCGGCATTCTTTGTATAAATATAGGAGATGCAACACGTTCTATAAATGGAAAATTCAAACTATATCCAAATCATGCTAGAATAATTGAGATTTGTGAACAAATTGGATTTAAAACACTTCCTTTTATTTTATGGAAAAAACCAACTAATAAACCCAATGCCTTTTTGGGGTCGGGATTCTTACCACCAAATGCATATGTCACTCTGGATTGCGAATTTATCTTAATTTTCAGAAAGGGAGACCTCAGAAAGTTTTCTCCAAATGATAAAATTCGTTATGATAGTCAATATACAAAGGAAGAAAGAGATAAATATTTCTCTCAAATATGGGAAATAAAAGGCTGTCCGCAAAACAATCTAGGAAAGAGAACGGCATCTTTTCCAGAAGAGATTCCATATAGATTAATCAAAATGTTTTCGGTAAAAAATGATATTATTTTAGACCCCTTTGTAGGAATTGGAACTACTTGTATAGCGGCTAAAAGGCTTAATAGAAGATATATAGGAATTGAAATTTATCAAGAATATATAGATTATGCTAATAAGGAGTTAGCAAAAATTGAATAAAATTGAGATAATTGAATATAAGTCGAATGGTCATCCAGATACGTTGACTGACCTCTGTGTTGAAGCGTGTGCATCGTCTTTGGATGAATATTACGTTAAAAAATATGGACGAGTTTTACATTATAATGTTGATAAGGCAGTTTTTCTTGCTGGCGATGCTAAAGTCTGGTTTGGCGGTGGACGAATAATTAAACCGCCATGCTTTATTCTTGGCGGTCAAGTAAGCAATTTAACAAACGAATTAAAACAAACTCTAATTAGAACAATTACCGAAACCATAAAACTACACCTTCCAAATCTTGAAAAATTCAATATTGAAATAAGATGTAATAATGTCGCTCAAAATCTTACAGATATATCTGTTCAAAATAAAATATTATGTAATGATACATCTTTTGGTGTAGGTTATTATCCGTTTTCCGTTAACGAATTGAAAGTAATGTCTATTCGTGATGAATTATATAAAATGATTTTAGAACAAGAAATTCCTATCGGAGAACTTTTCAAGATAATGTTAACTCCGAAAACAATTTCTATATCTGCCCCGCTTTATGCACAAAGAGTTCATAACATAGAGCAGTATGCAAAATATAAAGCCGAAATAGAAAAACATTTAAGCAAATACGGAAATGTGGTTTTTAATCCAGACTTTGAAAGTGGTTTTCCTTATTTAACTTTAACTGGCTCGTCAATTGAATGTGGTGATGATGGACAGGTTGGTAGAGGAAATCGCTATAACGGACTGATTACGCCATGCAGACCAATGACCATGGAAGCATATCACGGAAAAAATAACAAAAACCATATTGGTAAAATATACCAGAAATGGGCGTTTGAAAAAGCCAAACAAATTTATGAAAAAACTGGCAAATATACAGAAATCATTCTAGTTGGTAAAATAGGAAAACCAATAACTGACTATGAAATTTATCAATTAACGGGGTGATAAATGATGGCAAAGAAGAAAACTGGTTGGAAACGGTATCCACACATTCCACTTTTGCTTTCACTTAAACCGTCTCCACGAATTCTTCTTGGACAACGATTATTCTGGACTACAAAAGCCGATGGAAGTTGCATAGCCCTCTGGCTTGACGAAAAATCAAAAATCAGAATATCCAGTAGAAATCTTGAAACCGCTTCAATTGGTTTACAAAATCTAGTTAAAAATTATGAGGATTATCCTAAATTATTAGAATTATTAAAAGAAAATCCGCAGTTCATAATTTATGTTGAAGCCTGCCGAAAAGGAAGAAGCGTGACTGGAATTGAAAATTATGAGCGAAATATCCTCTATGTATTCGACATCTACGATAAAAATTCGGCGAAATTTTTGCCCTATGTGAATGTCCACCAACATGCTTACCACCACAATATCCCCTGCGTGAAATTATTCGCCGAAACTCGTCATCGAAGCATGAAAGACTTGCTAAAGTTTTCAAACCACGCTTTAGAATATTGTGAGGCGATGCATATTGAAGGTATGGTAATCAAGGCTTATAAAGTGCCAGAAACATTTTCTGAATGGCGTGAATTTGAGGACGGATTGATTCAAGCGAAAGTTAAACTTGACGTTCCTGAACCAATTAAACGCAAAATTAGTAAAGGGGAAGTTATTCTTCCGCCAATGCCAGACAATGAAGTTTACGGGGCAATATCGAAGGTTGAAGCTGATTCTGGATTAACTGGCGAAGCAAAACACGATTTACCACTTATTGCGAAATATGTTAACGAAGAATGCAAAAAACATTTGTATAAAGAACCTAAAGGAAAACTGTATAACTATTGGAAAGATTATTTAGAAAGGATGATGAAAAAATGATGCGAATAAAAATCAGGCGAATAAGACATAACTACGATGCCAGATTCTTTAAATATGAAAGGATAAAAAAGCCATCAGATTCTGGAATTTCGTTTCTTCATAATAAAATTTTTGTGGCTGATTGTTATATGGAAAATTGTGGGTTCTGGCTGCATGAATTAACTGAACTATCAATCATTCGCATTCTAAATCGTTGGAAATATCCATGGAGAAATTGGGTTCGTTTTAGAGGTTTTAAAGAGGCGAAAATTGCTCATTTTATAAGTCCTTTTGGATTAAATAATAATCGTTGTTTGTTGCCTCAAAAAAATAAGCGTGACCCTAAATGGTGAAACGGTTAGAAATTAGAACTGGAGAATGTGGCTGTTTTTCTTTCTTCCCCCCCAGTCCATATGGTCATTATTGTCATCATAAAAAATCCATTTATCTTGGAAATAAATGCACGGAACGATATATTGAAAGAGTTCTTAATCATGAGTCAATTCATTGGATAATTTCTCAAAATATAGGTTTTAAGATGTCTAGTGAATTCGATAATTTATTCTATGGAGTCAATAGTGTTGCTTCGAATGGAACGCCAAATAAAATAATTGATTTAAAAAAAGAGCAAATTATTATACGATAATATTTGAATATCTGGAGTAAGACTCTGTAAGAATTCTACAGATAGTTAAATCTGAAAAGATTAATCAATTGATTAAACGAATCTTACTAATTTTTGGCAAGATTAATCAATTGATTAAACATAGCAACGTTTATAAGGCGGGATGTGCATTCTATCAGTAGTGAAATAAAATGACACCACCACCATTTAGAAAACCAAAACCCTTATTCGATTCAGAGGTAGGATATTGCCCGTTCATGAAGGATACATGCCGAAGAGACTGTGTATTCCATAGTAATGGTTCAAATGTGAATGTTAACTATACTGAATGTTTAATAATGAAAGCGATAACAAAGATTATTTATGGTGTTTAAAAATGAAATCGCCAGCACGAATAAGAATACCATTAGAAAATCTCACCCAAGAAGAACGCAAAGAAATAGATAATGCTATGGGAAAGACCCTCATAATCATTGCCGACGAACCGTGCTTAACTTGTGGACATAAAATTAGAATCCAAAGAATTGAACGTTCAGATGGACAGAAAGAACTCGTTCAAGAATGCCTTTACTGTGCCACAAAAATTCATACGAAAGCTAATCGTTCCAGTCCATAAAATAATTGGAGATGATTGAAATCCCATACATAAAAAAAGAAAAACGTCCAAACTTTGATGAAGCAATCAATAAACTCGTTGCTCTCTTGAAAAGTTCCACAGATTCTGGGCAACATGACAATGGGGATGTGGTCTATGCAATCTATAGAATTATAATTGACATTTATGCCTATGGAAACTTTGAAATCAAAAGCAATGCTTTAAAAGTTCTTGAGTCGGCTAAATTGGAATATTATCGAAAAGTCATGGGACCTTATGAAAATTTAAAGATTGCTGAAAATGGTGATGTAAAAGAGGGGGGTGAATCGCAAAATGTGTGAGCATTGTGCAACACCTGAATCGTGTCCTCATGCATGTCCACAACAAGAAGTTAAAAAGAATCCAATCAAATCATTTGTCACGCAAATAGTTTATCTGACCGTTCTATTAATACCTGAAATCCTATTAAAGAAATTAACTAAACTGCGAATGAAGAGAGCCTTAATCAAACAATGGAATGCTATGCCAGTAGAACAACAATTGTTCTTTTGGCAGTTAAGTCAGAAAATTAAAGAAACTATGAAAAAGGAGATGATGCAATGACAAATCCCCTATGTCCAGAAAAAGGTTGCAAACGTGTAATGATAATCAAGGAATTCACAAACTGTATTGAAAAAGGTCGATGGGGTCTCAGTAAATATTGGGTTTGTCCAGTTCATAAACATCAAAGATTCAAGGTTGGTGCTGAAGTTATCCTAAGAAAGCCAGTTCCAATAAAAGAACCAAATCTCTATGAAGGGTCAGAAAAAGCAACTAAGCCAAGTCGTCAAAGGCGATTTCTTGTTCCGAGAAAAATTAGAAGGAAGATAATCCGTGAACAAAAAGAATGAAGAATCTGTAATTATTTGGGATTTAATGAACGGCGACCATAACCAAAAACATAAAGTTTGTGAGTCTCATCTACGCTCAATTTTTAAAGGCATTACTGCAAAAGCGATGGAAGTTATTGTTGATTTCGTTGTGATTAACATTTTCCTCAATCGTTCGATGGAATCTTTTGGAATTGCTATGGGAATTGAATTCTTCTGTTATTGTGTGAATTACGTAAATGAACGAATGTGGCTTCGTTTCTCATATGGAAGAAAAATAATAGACGTGGACAATTCCCCACAAGATTCTTTTTGGATTTATATTGCATCTTTCTTAGATGGAGAAGGTTACATAGTGAAACGAAAAACAAGAACAAACGACAAATTTCCAATAATAGGACTTTCACAGGTGAAACCAAAAGTTCTCGAAGTTATCAGAGAATTTTTGTCCAATAATGAAATAACGACAAGTTTTTTTAGTCATAGGAGCGGAATCAACAATTCTCTTTGTTGGCACTTAACAGTTAATAGGCATGAAGACAAGATTAAATTTTTGGAAAACGTCATTCCATTTATGATTGTAAAGAAAAAATTAGCTGAAGAAGCACTGCATTGGTTAAAATTTGAGAGAAAAATTAAAAGAAAATCATTTTCAGACTTTCAAATTTCTGAAATCATTAGAGCGTTTAAAACTGGTCGAAAATGCGAAGATTTGGGGTTTAAATATGGTTGCAATGCTAGAACTATAGGGAAATTATTACAGAAAAATGGCGTAAATTTGAGAACATACAGCCAAAAAAGAAATCGTAATAAAAATGGAAGATTTCTAACTAAATCCATTTACCAAAAGATAATTCAATGGGGACGGAAAATTACTCACAAAAAATAGCAAAGTTTATATAGGACAATGAGTAAATCTTTAAGAGATGATAAAGATGTTTGAAAGAATAAAAAGAAAGTTTGAAAGACTGCTTGGACTAGCATTTTGGATAGGGGCTGGTCTGTGTGTCTTTGGAATCTATAAATTGGCAGAGATGATTTTGTATGGAGCAAATACTGGAAATTGTGCATTAGTTCTCGCTGGCGGAATCTTAATCTACTTCTTTGGTGCTGTTCTAGGCATAGTAGGAATCATCTTGACTATACTTGGGCTTGCAATCTTAACAGCTTAAAGTGATGAAAAATGGGCAAAAGATGTGAAGGATGTCAATATCTGGCTCAAGACGGAACTTGTTTAATTGCTGAAACTTTGCCAGAAGGATGTCCACGCAAAGAAACTAAATATCATGAAGAAAAAGATGAGTGGATGGATAAAGTTGGACGCAAACGTGCTAGCAAAACCAAAGGTGGCATAGGAACTGTTAGTTTAGAGGATGTTTAAAAATGTCTGGAAACATAATAGAGTTAAAACATGAAGACATTAAAAAGGCGAAACCAGAAGCAGAAAAAATTCTAAAATCTGGAAAGCTGCAAGTGCCACGTTTAACAGTCGCCATTATTAGAAATAGATGGCGTGCTTACAGTAAGCATGGGTCAATGCTTGACCTAGACCCAGAAATTGACAAAATGATTAAAGCCGCTTTAGAAGCCATAATTACTTCGCCAATCATTGTTGACCAAAGGGATATATATTATTCAATACGAATGGCTCATCCAGATTGGACTTTGGCGGGGCATGATATGAAAACTGAGGAAGCCTATAATACATTCACGGGAGCAATTATGGAGAAACTCCAATTAGCAACTGGATTTACCATGCAATCATTGGGCGTTCGAGCAGGTCCGAGAGGCTATATAACTGGAGATGACCGTTCATTTTTCACATTAACAAATGGAAGAAAAATACCAGTAAATGCTAATCCAGTAATCCAGTTTAATCTTGTCGATGACGGAGTTACATATACGACTCAATCAAGAAAACTTATCCACTATGAGAAAGCGGCTGGTATGAATAGCATAATTACCAGTGATTTACCACTAATGATTGAAGCAACATATATGACATCACAGGGATATAATGTTGAAGCCGCAACCAAAATGCACGCCGACATGGAAAAGCGTGGATTGAAACTCTATGTTCTCGGTGATGCCGACCCGCACGGTAGTTCAATTCAATTGATGTATGGACGTGCGAGCAAATCTAATGCTTATATGCCAGATTGTTTCTATCCGAAAAATGCAGTATTATTAGGTCTATTTCCAAGAATTGCAAAAGAACTCAATCTACCGCCAGAACATATAGCCGATATTCATATGCGTGTAGTGCCAAATCTTAAAAAACTTATGGAAGAAACTCATCCAGACATGCTTCCAGATGCCGAAATTTTCGAGAAGGAACGCAAACAATGGGAATGGCAATCACTGAATGGTTTAGACCCATATGCACCCGCAATCTATCTCGTTGAGTCTCTCTATGCCAGAGGCGATGAAATTAAATATGTGCCAGAACCAGCAATAGTCAAAGATAACATCTTTACTACAATAAAGGAAGTTGTTGAAGAGTTTGTTGACGGGAAAATAGAAGATTTTGCCAGAGAATGGTTAATGACTAATATAAAGGATAAATTAGTCGAACAACTTAAAGAAGCACTTAAAGAAGAAATGTTGACATTTTTAGACAAAGCTGGAGAAGAAATAAGTAAATTAGCACAAATGTCAGAAGATGATTTAAGAGAGGCAGTAAAACTAAAACTGGTTAAGAATCCGAAACAATATTGGACTGATGCAATTCGGAAAGTTATTGCCGATATTCTTGCAGAAAAATTCGATATATCTGCCAATATAGAAGGAGCGAATGCAGTAAAAGTTCTTGATGCTAATGCAGACCATAATATTACTATAAGCGACCCCGAAGTGCCACCGAAACCACTTATGAAAATCGACATAGTTGAATCTATTGAGAAGCGTATTACGACTAAGAAAACTTTGATACAGAAACTTAGAGATGCAATTCAAAAAATATTTGGAAAGCCTTCAGAAATTTGGTGAGTGATTTTAAATGAAAGAAACTAGAATTAAAGGAAGAGGCATGAAAAGAAAGAGAGAACTGCCGAATTCTATTAAAGAATTGAGAAGACCACGAAGCGAAAGAGTTTTCTATGGTCATGAAGAAGAAGGCAATAAAATTGTCAAGATTCCATTGGATACTAAGACTGGTTCACCAAACTTTTCAAAAGTGGAAATTGAAGACCACGGCAAAATCTATAAAGGCTGGCATAGATTACGCAAAGTCGTGATTCAAGACGAAGGAGACAATCTCTTTCTTAGGATGGTGCTCGAATAATGGGGAAACGTCCTTCGCATTCTTATAGACACTTAAAACTTCCCTATACGAGACCAGAATATATTCAAAAACGAATGGACGTGCCTGAGGGGTGCAAACATTCGGTCTTTGGCAATACCGCCAAATTGGATTTTCCAGCAAAGATTTCATTAGTAGCATTGAGGAATGGACAGGTTTCGGCTAAAGCATTGGTTTCAGTTCGAGTTACTATACATAGGGAAATGAAAGTTATTGGTGAAGATAAATATCGTTTACAAATGATTTCATATCCACATCATCAAGCAAGAAGTCACGGAACAGTTGTAGTGGCTAAAGCAGAAAGAATCTCAGAAGGAATGAAGCATAGCTTTGGGTTTCCTGAAATGAGATTGGCACAAATAAAGAAAGGTCATGCACTCATAGAAGTCGC
>Ga0315282_10000320_pt1 | contig 95957 bp, 100 predicted proteins | sample YL17G07_20_MG_FD_203693 | JGI IMG/M metagenome (GOLD analysis project Ga0315282, IMG submission 203693) | Sediment microbial communities from Yellowstone Lake, YNP, Wyoming, USA - YL17G07_20 | ecosystem: Environmental > Aquatic > Freshwater > Lake > Sediment | place: USA: Wyoming | collected...
TGGGCTCTCTTTCGACCAAGTACACCTTGTGCCCGGCGTTCCCTATGTCGATCGCACACTGAGTCCCCGCTACCCCACCTCCAACCACTAGGGCCGCCTTCGCCACCTTGATCTTCTGCGTCTGCACAGGGCTTGCTCTGCTGACCCTTGCGACCGCCCCCCTCAAAACGCCGATTGCCTTGGCCGTTGCCTGTGCTCGGTCACCATGGACGTTCGCGCATTCCTCCCTCAGGTTCACGATCTCAACGCAAGAGGACGGTATCCCTGCCTTGCTCAAAGTCTGCTTGATCGCCTGCTCGTTCACTGAGTTCGAGCAAGCTGCAACCACAAACCTGTCAAACCCTCCCGTATACGCTTTCTCCTCTAGGAGTTCCAGACCCTCCGGTATGCACAGCGAATTGTGCTTCTTCACTTCGATGACCCCGGGCTCGTCAAGCAGTGTTGTCTGGACCTCTCCGAAGTCAATTGCCTGCGATATCAGGCCCCCGCAGGCGCACAGGAAAACGCTCACTCGTTTCACAGTTGCTTCACCTTTCCCTTGGCGATTTGCTCCGGGACACCCACTCTGTCAGGTTCAGATCCGAGCGCAAACGCGTAGAGCTGGGCGATGTCAAGCACAGGGATCCCTCCCGAGTGCTCTCTGAGATTCCTCAAGCAGTGTGCGCAACTGGTCACAATCAGGTCCGCGCCCGCTTCCCTCGCGCTCAGCACTTTCCTGTCTGCCAGCTTCTTCCTGACTCCGGTCGGTCCACTTGCTTGTCCCCCGCAGCAATCGCGCTCAGCATCGTGCTGCACCGGACTGCAACCTATTGCGTCCAGCGCGTTTCTCATCAACAGCGGATTCTCGGGATCGTCCACTTTCCTGATCTTCGATGGGCGCAGCAAGTGGCAACTATGCTGCACAGCGCAATGAAGCCCGAGCTTCCTCCCCTTCTGCTTGAGCAGTCCCTCGTTCTCCGCGAGGAACGCGAGAAACGGTTTCACCTCGGGCAGACCTTTCCCGCCTTCGGAAAGTGCTAGACGAGCATCCTGCAAGCTGGCGAAGCACGTATCGCAAGACGTGACTATCGTGCCACTCGCAAGGCCCAAGTTCCTCCTATTCAGCGCGAGCCAGGCTTGCCTGCTGACTCCGAACAGACGGTTCGGTGCGCAACACGACGCCCCGATCATTTCCGAAACCTCGGCGCCAGTCACTGCCAACACATCTCTCACGGCCCGCTCAACATGAGGGAATTGTGTCGGTATCACGCAACCTAGGTAGAGCGAGTATGCTGTCATTTCGCTCCCCCTCCATCGCCTTGTGGTCTCAGTGACTTCAGAGAGTTCGACTGTTCCACCAGATCGCGTATCTGCTTGAGACTCTCGGTATCAAGTGAGACCTCGGGCAGGCCAAGTGCCCTCCTGATATCGTCCAACTGATCGGCAGGATTGAAGGCCAAGCCGGTGCTCATGATGCTCCCGATCATGGCCTTGTGGTCCCCGGGGATCTCACCGTTCTTCTCAAGAAGCAGCTCCCTGGCACTCAGCATGGCGTCCATCGCACTAACTCCTCTGGGGCATCTCTCGACGCAGGTTGCACAGGTGGAACACGACCATGCCTCCTCGGCTGTGGGAATGATGCCCGACACGACCGCCATCTCGATCGCCCTTCTCGGGTTATATTCGGGCATGACTGAGTTGGTCGTACAACTCGAAGTGCAGCTTCCGCACTGGAAGCACCGAACTATGTCTCCTTCCAAGGACAAATGCCGTTCCGCCTCCTTCACTTCGCCTGCAGCGCTTCGGTCAGCTGACCTCCCCAACTTACCTCGCCCGACTTCATCTTCTGGAGAAGATCGTTCATCTTGATCATTGTGTTCTGGTACACGTTGCCCTCAGCGGCGGAGACGTAAACGAACCAGAGCCTGTCCGGGTTTATCCCCCTCTTGGCCAGCGTGGTCTTGAGGGCGTCTACTCTCCTCTTGGCCCATTCATTGCCCGATATGTAGTGGCAATCAGCGGGGTGGCAAGGGGCTACTAGTACCATTCCGGCGCCCTTCTCGAAGGCCCTGAGTATCATCTTCGTGCTGACCCTGCCAGAGCACATCACCCTGATGACCCTGGTGTTCACCGGGTATTGCAGCCTTGAGACGCCAGCGAAGTCAGCTCCGGCGTAGCTGCACCAATTGCAGTTGAAGCTGATTATCTTGTCCTTGGCGTTTTCCTCCAAGGCAGCGTCTATCTGGGCCATTATCTGTTCGTCCTTGAAGTGGTACTGATCCAAGGCTCCGAAGGGACAGCCTGCCACACAAGTCCCGCATCCCTTGCATGAGGACGTGATCAGCTCCACGATCTTCTTGCCGTCCTTCTCCACTCCCTTGATCGCCTGGAACGGGCACATCTTGGTGCAGGAGTAACATCCCTTGCAGTTCTCGGCGATGAGGAAGCTCGTGATGGGCTCGAGCTCTATCATGTCCTTCGAGAACAGGGTCAGGACCTTGGCGGCAGCGGCATGCCCCCTGCTTATGCTCATCGGGATGTCTGTGATGCCCGAACATGAGCCAGCCACCGTAACCCCGTCTATCACAGTCTCGACGGGCTTGAGCTTGATGTGGGCTTCCATGAGGAAACCGTCTTGGTCTCTTGGGACCTTCAGCATGCCCGCTATCTTCGGGGTGTCCTCGGCTGGCTGAAGCCCCGTTGCGAGGACAACTAGGTCCGCGCCCTCTTCGATGCGAGTTCCGGACAAGGTGTCCTCGGCCTCGATCAACAGCTCGTCGCCTTTGGATCTCACCGACGACGGTTTTCCCCGTATGAACTTCACTCCAAGTCTCTTCGCCTTCGAATAGATGGCCTCGTACTCCTTCCCGCCCGCTCTGATGTCTATGTAGTATACGGCAACATCCATACTGGGGTATTTCTCCTTCAGGAGTATGGTCTGCTTGAGCGTGATCATGCAGCAGACCCTTGCGCAGTATGAGTTGGCAGTGTCATCTCTGCAGCCGACGCACTGAATGAACGCAACCCGCTTGGGCGTCATACCGTCGGAGGGCAGCCGAAGCTGGCCGTGCGTTGGGCCCGTCGGGTGTATCATTCTCTCGAGTTCGAGGCTCGTAACGATGTTTGGGTATCTCGCGTACCCGTACTGCGGCTTCTTGCGAGGGTCGAACATCTCGAACCCGATAGCGACGACGATGGCACCGAGGTCGAATTCCTCCTCGATGTCCGGCTGATTCAGCTCTATCGCCCCGGTGGGGCACACCTTGACGCACTCACCGCAACGGGTGCAGTGCTCGCTGTCAATCACGGCGGTCTGCGGGTTGAAGGACTGGCGTGGAAGATGGATCTCCTTCTCGTAGTCGACCGGGAGCACATTACAGGGTCTTGAGTTCGGCGTGTTCACCATGAATACCGCTTTCCTGTTCGATAAGCCGAGGTCCTGCTCGTTCGGCGTCTCAACCTTGCAGACATCCAAGCACTTCCCGCATCCGATGCACTTCTCGTTCACGAGCTTCCCCTTTCTTCTGACCTTGACCTTGAAGTTGCCAACGAACCCGTCCACTCCTGTGACCTCCGAGAGGGTGAGCACCCTTATGTTCGGGTTAACCAACACTTTGTTGATCTTCTCGTTCAGGAAGCACGATGTGCAGTCCACCTTCGGGAAGCTCTTATCGAGCAGCCTCGCCTTTCCTCCCAGAAAGGGAGACTTTTCCACAAGAATCACTTCGTGCCCGCGTGCGGCTACATCCAAGGCTGCCTGCAGTCCAGCTATCCCTCCGCCTATCACCATGGCCCTGCGGGTCACGGGGACAACAATGGGCTCCAAAGGCTGCAGCAAGCGTGCCTTGGCTACCGCCATCTTGACGAGGTCTATCGCCTTCTGCGTTGCTTCCTGCGGCTGCCTCATGTGCACCCAAGAATCGTGTTCCCGTATGTTCGCCATCTCGAGAACGTAGGGGTTCAGGCCAGCGTCGGCCACGCACGCCCTGAAAGTTGGCTCATGCATCTTTGGTGAGCAAGCCGCGACAACTACCCTGTCTATCTTGTGTTCCTTGATAGCCTTCTTGAGCTCAGCCTGTCCTGATTCGGAGCAAGTGTAGATGTTAGCACACGCGAAAACCACATCGGGCAGCTTCTCGGCAGCTGTCACCACGGCTGCGGGATCAACTGTCCCGGCAATGTTCTTGCCGCAGTGGCACACGAAGACTCCTACCCTCGGCCTCTCACTCATCTCAATCGACCCTCGACTCCTTCACGAGTGCAGTCAGGCGTTTGCTCGCCTTTGCGTCGTGATCCCTCGAAAGTCCTCTCGCACCGAGTAGTTTCTCGACGGCTGACGACCAGACACTTGAGAAACCCTCGGAACACAACACGCGCGTCCTTCTCAGGTCTATTGCCTGATCCTCACAGACGTTCGTGCAGGCACCGCAGAAGACACAGTGGCTGGGGTCGACCTTCACCTTCTTGTTCTCCATCTTGATTGCCTTGGTGCGGCACGCTTCCACGCACAGGTCGCAGTCCTCGCTGCACTTCGTTTCGTCGATGCGGATCGAACCTACGAACATCGGGTTCACGACGATCGCCTGTTTGTCGCAGACATCCACACACCACGGGCACCTCATGCACTTGTCCAAGTCCACTATGACCTTGTGGCCGGTTTCTATCCTGATCGCCTGTCTTGGGCAGGCGTCGACGCATTTCACGCAGTCGGGCGGACACCTCTTCTCGTCGATCACGATCTTCGGCAGTGGCTTTGGCAGACCCCGCTTCTCAAGTAGGATGTTCTTGGGCTGGTCGTTGAGCGTCAGTGCTATGGCGCCGGTGGGACAGAGTGGAACACAGGCTCCGCACAAGACGCACTTGTCGGCGTCGACTGTCACGGTCAGACCTTTGCCGGACTTCACCCTGACCGCCGCGTCCTTCGGGCAAATGCTCGTACACAGATCACAACCTATGCACCTAGACTTGTCCACTGTGAGGACCAAGCGGTCCACGTAGAACCGTTGAGTCAGGGCGACTTCCGCGTCTGATTCGCGCTTCGTCAGCTTCTGCCCGTGGCCCATAATTCAGCAACGCAACACGCAAAAAGCCCGATTTATAGATTAGCTCATTGAGATTGGGTATCAACGATGGTGATAGCACCATCAGAGATCCTCACATTGATGTGATCATCGGAATTCTGTCGGTGCCCGCGCGGACTTGTCAAAAACCTTTAAGTCGCAGGAAACCGAGGTCGAGCGAGCATGCCAGAGGGAGTTTTGGTGGAATTCACCGGCCCCTTCAGGGAGATCGCCAAGACCAGGAGCGTTACGGTCGAAATTGGCTCGGGGGCTCCGTTGGAGGTGCTGATCTCTCGCCTATCTGACATGTATGGTGATGAGTTCAGACGCAGGGTGGTTGACGACCAGGGCACAGGATTGCGCGCCGATTCCTCGATGGTCGCGGTCAATCAAAGGGTCATCAGTCCCCCGGGTGCACTATCTCAGCCCATCAAACCGGGAGATAGAGTGGTTTTCGCCCTCTCGGTGGCTGGAGGCGGCTAGATCATGAAGGGATACACGGGCAAGTACCTGAAGGTGAACCTGTCCACGGGCGTTGTGGGGCAGGACCCGCTCCAAGAGGGTATGGCTGCGGATTACATAGGCGGTCTCGGCTTCGGAGCAAGGACGCTCCTTGACATGGTGCCAAAGGGAACAGAACCATTCTCCCCTGAGAACGTCCTTGCGTGGTGGCTTGGCCCGGTCGCGGGCACGATACTCCCAACAAGCAGCAAGTTCGGTGTTTTCGCGCTCTCACCGCTGACCGGGATATTCGGTTTCGGCATATGCTCAGGTGGGTTCGCGAATGAGCTGAAGAGCGCCGGATGGGACGGCATAATAGTGACGGGCAGGTCAAGCAAACCTGTCTACCTGTTCGTTGATGATGGCAACGCAGAGTTGAGGGACGCCACGAGGTACTGGGGCAAGACCACGTGGGAGACCGAGGACTTGATCAAGGAGGACATGGGCGACAGCGCAATCCGAGTGGCCGCGATGGGACCTGCGAGCGAGAGGCTGGTAAGGCTCGGCAACATCACGACAGACAAGAACAGGCAGGTCGGCAGGTCCGGAATGGGAGCCGTGATGGGCTCAAAGAACCTGAAGGCGGTTGCCGTTCGCGGAACCGGAGATGTTGAAGTGGCTAACCTAGATGAGCTTACGAAGCTCGCGGCCGATATAAACGAAAGGTGCCAAGGGCCCAAGACCGAGAAGTATAGAGTCTACGGAACGCCCGCCAACATACTCGTTCATAACAGAATCGGATGTCTGCCCACGCGCAACTTCCAGAGCGGGACCTTCGAGAATGCCGAAGAGGTTTCAGGCGAGCATATGTACAAAACCCACGTGAAGAAGATACTCGCCTGCACCAACTGCCCCATTGCTTGCGATCACGTGAACGAGGTCAAGGACGGACCCTATGCGGGTACCGTTGCCAGCGTAGACTACGAGAGCCTCGGTCAGCTTGGTCCTCTCTGTGGGGTTTCTGACCTGAACGCCATCACGAAGGCGGTCGCGGTGTGTGATGAGCTGGGCGTGGACACGATATCAGCCGGTGTCACAGTCGCTTGGGCCATGGAGTGCTTTGAGAAGGGCTTGCTGACCATGGATGACACCGATGGACTTGACCTTCACTTCGGCAACGGAGATGCAATGGTCGAAGCCCTGAGGAGGCTATCCCTGCAAGAGGGCAAGCTCGGTGGTCTGCTGTCCGAAGGTGTCAGGAGGGCCTCACAGACCTTGGGCAAGGGCTCCGACAAGTTCGCGATACACTGCAAGGGAATGGAATGGGCCGCCTATTCCATGAGGTCTCTGCAGACGTCTACTCTGGGTTTCTGCACGTCCATAAGGGGCGCTGACTACTTGAGGTCAGGGTCGTATCAAGTTGACGTTGCGGGCAAGGTCGACAGGCTGAAGCTAGACAGCTCGAGGGGCAAGATCGTCTACGAGGGGGAGAACCAGTACGCGATCATCGACTCGCTCATCATCTGCAAGTTCACGAGGGGAGTGTACACCTCGTTCGATGAGCTAGCGAAAGCCTACTCGTTGATAACGGGGATAGGGATGACTGGTCAGCAGCTGGTCAAGGCAGGAGAGCGGATCTACAACGCGGCGAAGTGTTTCAACGTCAGGTTCGGGGCTAGGAGGAAAGACGACTACCCGCCGCCTAGGGCTTTCGAGGAGCCAATGCCAGACGATGTGGTGAAGGGAGTGAGGATAATCAGGGAAGAGTACGACTCTGCGCTTGACAGTTACTACGAGGGAAGAGGATGGAACAAGGAGGGGATTCCCACGAAACAGAAGCTCATCGAGCTGGGTTTGACGAAGGAGGCGGAGGAAGTTGGCGCTTAGTCAACAGAAGACGAGGAAGATCATTGTCTGCGATACGGACAAGTGCAACGGATGCCAGATATGTGAGTTCATATGTTCCATCGCGAAGGAGAAGACTACGAACCAGAAGAAGTCCCGGATCAGGGCGATGAGAATTGAGCCCTTCTTCAACATTGCGATCGCCTGCAGGAAATGCGAGAAGCCAGTCTGCGAGAGGGCCTGTCCCAGAGACGCGATAAGGGTGCTGCCCGACGGGTCGATTCAGATCGATAAGGACAAGTGCAACGGCTGTGGCTGGTGCATCGAGAGCTGCGAGTTCGGAGCGCTGAGGCTTAGCTTCGACGGCGGGATTGCATTCACTTGTGACTTCTGCAGAGACCTCGGGGAGCCGCAGTGCGTGAAGTATTGCCCCAAGAAGGCCCTCAAATACATAACGCTGGAACAGGCCGCCAGCGAGTCCGTCAAGGACGTCTTGTTGAGCTTGATCGACAAGAGCGGGAAGTGAGTGGCGATGAACGCATTTGTGATGGGGAAAGATCAGCTCAAGGGCCTCCTCAACGAGGTCAAGGAGCTCGGCTACAACGTTGTGGCGCCCGTCCTCGAGGACGGAATCATCAGACTGTGCTCGGTCGAGTCAGGTGATCAGCTGGCGACCAACGTGGTCACGGTACAGAGCCCGGGCAGGTACGCGGTGAAGGAGAGCGAACTAGTGTTCTCCTTCACGCACGGCCCCGACTCGCCGAAGAGATTCCTGTACCCGCCTCTGAGGAAGACTTGGAAGATGGAGAAGGACGGCGGTCACTTCGAGCTAAAGGAGGCCGCGTGCGGCGGAGACAAGATCGCACTGTTCGGCATCAAACCGTGTGACCTGGCCTCAATAGAGGTCTTGGACAGAACCCTCTTGAGGGGCAAGTACGCCGACCCGCAGTACACGAGCATGAGGTCCAACACAGCCCTCATCGTCGCGAACTGCATAGAGCCCAGCGGAACTTGTTTCTGCGCCTCAATGGGAACCGGACCGCGCGCGAAGGCTGGGTTCGACCTGGCGCTGACTGAGCTGCCCGGTGGCTTCTTGGTGGAGCTAGGAACTGAGTTGGGTGAACAGATGATTGCTCACCTGCAGAAAAGGGCAGCGAAGCCGGAAGACCTGAAGGATGCCGACAGACTGACTGAGGCGGCTAGGTCTAAGATGGGGCGAGAGTTGGATACCAACAACCTCCGAGACAGACTCTATGCTCGCCTCGAATCGCCTGAGTTCAAGGAAATAGCAGAGCGTTGTCTGGGCTGCGCCAACTGCACCAACGTATGTCCCACCTGCTTCTGCACAATGGTCCAGGACATTCCGAGCTTGGACGGAAGGACCTCCGAGAGGCAGGTGACTTGGGATTCGTGCTTCACGTATCAGTTCGCCCAGGTGGCCGGAGGTCACTTCAGACCTGAGCTCTGGGCCAGGTACCGTCAGTGGATGAACCACAAGTTCGCCTACTGGCTCGACCAGTTCGACACGTTCGGCTGCATAGGTTGCGGCCGATGCATAACATGGTGTCCGGTGGGAATTGACGTGACTGAGTCAGTGAAGGATGTGCAGGAGGTGAAGCAATAATGTCAGAACACAGGATGCCGGAAGGCTGCATGGTCCCGAGGCCGATGGTGATCGAGAACGTCACCGATGAGACGTACAACGTCAAGACTTTCAGGCTTCGCCCCACTGACGGAGGCAAGGTAGAGTACAACCCAGGGCAGTTCAACATGCTCTACATCTTCGGTGTCGGCGAGGTGCCGGTGACGGCCAGTTCCGATCCCTATCAGAGCGACTATCTCGATCACACCGTAAGGGCAGTCGGGTCTGTCACGAACGTCATGTTCACATTGAAGAAGGGCGATCACATCATGATTAGGGGCCCGTTCGGAACCACTTGGCCTATGGAGGAGATGAAAGGCAAGGACGTGATGGTCGTAGGTGGTGGTATTGGCATGAATCCCCTGAAGTCTGTGATCATCGGTGTCGCCAAGAAGAGATCCGACTACGGGAAGCTCTTCCTTTTGCACGGGGCCAGGACGCCGCAGGATCTGCTGTTCACTCGTGACCATGAGGACTGGCGGAAGATCCCAGACTCCGAGTTCTTGGTGACAGTAGATGCAGGCGATGACAAGTGGAAGGGCAACGTCGGTGTGGTCACGACGCTCTTCGACAAGTTCAAGTTCGACCCCAACAACACTGTGGCCTTGCTCTGCGGCCCTGAGGTCATGATGTACTTCACGGCCAAAGAGCTGATGAAGAGAGGTCTGCCGAGCAGCAGCCTCTACCTTTCGATGGAGCGCCACATGAAGTGCGGCATGGGATTGTGTGGTCACTGCCAGACCGGTCCATTCTTCGTGTGCAAGGATGGTCCTATCTTCACGTACGATTCCATAAGCAGGTTCTTCGGGGTGAAGCAGATATGAGCAAGGATGGCAAGGTGAGGGTGGCTGTCTACAAGTTCTCGAGTTGCGATGGATGTCAACTCCAAATCCTTAACACTGAGGACGACCTCCTCGAGCTGGCAAACCAGGTCGAGATATCTTACTTCATGGAGGCCACGAGGCGAGCGCAGCCCGGGCCATATGACTTGGCGCTCGTTGAAGGTTCTGTGTCCACACCTCACGAAGAGGAGGTCATCAAGAAGGCCAGAGAGGACTCCAAACTTCTGGTTGCCATAGGCGCGTGCGCGACTGCAGGTGGCATTCAGGCTCTTCGGAACTGGTCAGACGTAGAGCAGTTCAAGAAGATCGTGTACCCCAAACCCGAGTGGATCACGGTTCTCAAGACGGCCACCCCGATCTCCCAGCACGTGAAGGTCGACCTCGAGCTGATGGGGTGTCCGATCAACAAGAACCAGCTCATATACGTCATATCACAATTGCTGAGGGGAAAGAAGCCGTACGTTCCGACTTACAGCGTTTGCCTTGAGTGCAAGGCCAAGGGAATCCCGTGCGTCATTGTTTCAAAGAACCTGCCATGCCTCGGACCAGTCACGATGGCCGGGTGCGGAGCTCTCTGTCCGTCCTACGGCAGAGCATGCTACGGCTGCTTCGGCCCCATGGATGACCCGAACCCGAAATCGCTGATCGACTACCTGGTATCACAGGGCGTTGACAAGGGAGACGTGCTGAGATCGCTAAGAATGTTCACTGGGTATTCTGAGAAGTTCAGAAAGGCGGTGGATGAGTATGAGTAAAGAGATCAAGGTAGACTACTTGGCGAGGGTGGAGGGAGAGGGCTCTCTTCACATCAAGCTGAAGGAGGGCAAGGTTGAGGATCTGGCCCTAAGGATATTCGAGCCCCCCCGGTTCTTCGAGGCGTTTCTAGTCGGTCGCAGCTACCTCGAGGTACCTGACATAACCGCTAGGATCTGCGGTATCTGTCCGGTCGCCTACCAGATGAGTTCGGCTAGGGCCCTCGAGAAGATAGTCGACATTGAGATCCCAGGAGACGTGAGGACTCTCAGAAGGCTGCTTTACTTGGGAGAGTGGGTCGAGAGCCACGTGCTCCACGCCTTCCTGCTACACGCGCCAGACTTCCTGGGGTACGAGAGTGCGCTCGAGATGGCAAGGGACCATCCTGATGTTGTCAAGGCGGCCCTGAAACTGAAGCAATGGGGGAACCGTATCATGGAGGTCATAGGAGGAAGATCGGTTCACCCGGTCTCTCCACGCGTCGGGGGTTTCCATAGGGCACCGAAGAAGGAGGAACTGAGTCCTCTTCTCACAAACGTGGAGGAGGTCAAGCGGACGGCGTTCGATGCCATAGATTGGGTCATGGGCCTCAAGTATCCTGATCTGAGGAGGGAGGTAGAGTACGTCTCTCTCTGGAAGAGTGATGAGTATCCCATCCTAGAAGGCAGGATCAGATCGAACAAGAATATCGATGTGCCCGAGGAGGATTTCGAGAAGCTGTGTATAGAGAGCCAAGTCCCCTACTCAACCGCCCTAAGATACATGATAGGGGGAAAGACCCCTTATGTGGTCGGGCCTCAAGCAAGGGTGAACCTGAACCACGAGAGACTCGCACCGGAAGTGCGGGACAAGATCAAGGAGCTCGGCATCTCGTTCCCGATCGAGAACCCCTACATGAGCATAATAGCGAGAATGCTTGAGACGGCTCACTCGGTGATCGAGGCAGAGGATATCATCAAGGAATACAGGGTTCCAGCGTCTCCGTACGTGAAAAAGGAGCCAAGAGCCGGAGAGGGCGCGGCCATAACCGAGGCGCCGAGGGGAATGCTCTACCACAAGTACTCCATCGATTCCAAGGGCATTGTCAAGAAGGCAAACATCGTGCCTCCAACCTCTCAGAACCAGACCAGCATTGAGGCAGACCTGCTAGAGCTGGCCCCGAGATTGGCGAAGATGCAGAACGACAAGGCTACATGGCTGTGCGAGCAGACAATAAGGAACTACGACCCGTGCATATCCTGCTCCTCCCACTTCCTGAAGCTGGACCTGACATCGGAGTAGCCGTCACGCCCCCCTGTCATCTGGAGACTGTGTCGAGCCATCGGATTCGCTCGTCAGCTGGCCTAGATCACGCCAACTGATGCCAGCTGTTCATCAAGCAAGCTCACGACTTGCTCGCACGCTCTCTTGACTTCAATGCTCATCTCACAGCCGACGCAAACTGTCTTGGGCTGGATGCCGATAGCGATCGACTTGGCCTGAATCTCTGATGTCACTAGGCCCACTGCCACACTGACGGAGAGATCGTGAGTGGAGAATGAATGGACTCTCTCCATTTCGTCTAGCCTCATCAGTCTCACAGAACCAGGCAGTGCGTTGAGCATTGCCGCGTCCACGACTATTATGTGCGAGGGCGCGAAGTCGATAGCGTCCGGCAGGAGTCTGGCCAGTGCCTCTCCCAAGCTCATCACCCTGAACCTGTTCGAGACATGCTTCTCCATTGCCTCGGCCACTAAGACTCCAGCCCCATCATCTCCTCTGCTCTCATTACCCACTCCGACCAACAGTACGCGGTCTGCTCCTTGTAGCCATAGCCTCATCTTCTCGGCCACAGGCCGGGGCGTGTCCATCAGCCGTCAGGTCCAACCAAGGCAACTTAAGAACTGAATCCGGCGGTGCATGTGAAGCAGAGTCCTGACCTTCGGAACCGTAGCCTTGTCTGAAAAGGCAATTAACCCCCGCCGCGTACCATGTCTTGATGAAAGTACTCTCCTCGTGTGTCTACTGCGGTGTCGGATGCAGACTGACCTACGTGGTCGAGGAGGGTCGCGTCGTCAAGATCCTACCAGACAAGACTGATCCCGTGAGCAAAGGACAGCCTTGCTCCAAGGGCCTGACCATCTCCGAGGTTGCTTACAAGAACCGGCTGACCCAGCCGATGGTGAGGCCAAGCAAGAATGCAGAGCTCCGTCCGGTGTCATGGGAAGATGCATACGACGCAATAGTCGAAGGTGTGAAGGGACTCGACGGGAGGGAGATCCTGTTCGTCCCGTCCGGGAAGACGAGCAACGAGGACGCGTATGTCATGCAGAAGTTCGCCAGAGCTGTGCTGAAGTCAAACAACGTGGACGGTTGCTGCAGCAGGCTCTGCCACGTGAATACCATAACCGGACTCAAGCAAGCTTTCGGCATCGATGGCTCACCCGCGAAGTTCGAGGACATAGCCACAAGGGATTGCATTCTCATTCTGGGATCCAACCCAGCGTCCAATCACCCCGTTCTCTTCAGAGAGCTGCTAAGGGCCAAGAAGGCAGGCACGAAACTCATCAGCGTCGTGTCTATCTCGAACGAGACCTCGAAAGTGTGTGACCTCACTGCCGAGATAGAGCCAGACACGGAGGTCGCCTTCATCAACTGCCTGATCAGGGAGGTCATCCAACGTGGTGGTCTTGATGCGCTCGCGAAGAGCGTAACCGGATTCGAGCAGCTTTCCCTGACAGTGTCAGGGTACACATGCGAAAGGGTGTGCAGGATCTGTCACGTCGAACCTGAGGTGTTCTTCAAGATCGTAGAGGCGGTTTCGTCCTCTGCCCACTTCGGAATCATGCACGGGATGGGGTTGACCCAGAGCAAGAATGGCCTCGCAAACGTCTACTCGTTGCTGAATCTTCTCACTGTGAAGAACGGCAAGCTGCTCTCAAACAGGGGCGAGATCAATGTGCAGGGAGTCGGGGACATGGGCTGCAACCCTGCAGGGGTTCTGCCTTCTGCTGTGATGAACGACATACTGGAGAGAAAGTGGAAGACGGATCTTCCGAGGGAGATGGGCCTTAACATGATTCAGGCCCTGTATCTGACGCCTGTGAAGGCTGCCTTCCTCTGCGACGTCAACATAGCGCTGTCGCTCCCCGACTTGGACAAGCTTCACGACAGGCTTCGCAAGATGTTCGTAGTAATGCTCCATCATCACCACAATGCCACCATGGACTTCGCCGACGTTGTGCTTCCGATCCCGATGCTGTTCGAGTCCACGGGAAGCATAACGAGTGGAGAGAGAAGAGTTCGCTTCGTCCGGAAAGTTGCCGAGCCAGTGGGAAAGGCCAAGCCAGCCTGGGTGATCTTCAAGGAGCTATCCGAGAGGCTGGGCCGAGCGGAGTCCTTCCAGTACTCGTCATCAAAGGAGATATTGAAGGAGGTCGTGTCAATCATCGACCCATTCCACAGCGTCGACGCCGAGAGGCTCTACGAAGGTGAAGATCAGTGGCCGCTGAAGGAGCCGCTCTTCAGGAGGTACATGCCTGTGGACTTCGAGGGAACGGCCTACTCGCGATCTCCTAACTATCCCTACGTCCTCGTTACGGTGCGGTCGCCCCTGCACTTCTTGCACGACGACCTGACCTCCCAGGCAACGAGCCTGATGCACGGTGGCCAGTACATCGAGTTCTGCTACATCAACCCTGACGACGCACGCGACTTGGGAGTAGCAGATGGAGATCAAGTGGCGATAACCAGCCCGAGCGGAAGGATCACGGTGGGTGCCAAGACCGATCCTACCCAGAAAAAAGGGGTGGTCAAGTTGTTCATCCATTCCGAGAAGCTCATGGTCAACAAACTAGTGCCGCTGGAGTACACCTCGGGCACCTTTACCCCGAACTACAAGGCCATCTCGGTCAGCGTTGTCAAGGCACCCAGAGAGAAATAGAGGACCGCTGCAGACCGCAGGAGGTTGTCACGCCTGAACCCCCAAGATCCAACTGTGAGTCGGTCAGGTCAAACTGGGGATGCTGAATAAAACGCAGAAAAGTTGTTGATGTCTGGGAGATTGGAGGGCTACTCCTCTTCCTCGAACTCTTCCTCCTCCCAGTCCTCTTCCTCCCACTCCTCTTCTTCTCCTTCTTCCTCTTCTCCTGTTCCTTCTTCTTTGGACATTTCGCTCTGCCCCTCTTTGCGCCCTTGCGCTTTTGGGTCTCCTTAAAAGCCTAACGCCTCGGGATACGGTTCCACTTACGGCCGCATCCCAACGAGGGAATGACGCGACTACAGCTTCGCAAACACGGGAGAGCGCTAGGGTAGGGATCTGCCCGTGATTATTGCCACCACGGACTTGCCCTTAAGGGCCTTCGGAAGCAGCTTCCATGCCGCAGCCACGGCCGCGGCAGAGCAGGGCAGTACGTTGAGGCCAGTTCGCTTCAGCACGATACCCTTTGCAAAGGCCATTTCCTCCTCGGTCACTGCAATCGCGACCCCCTTGGACGCCCTTATCGCTGCCAAGGCCTCGACGCCGTCGACCGAGTGGTACCCCGCCAGCGGCTCGTTCGCCTCGGTGATTGCTATGCTGTGTGGATCGATGTCCACGTAGGAGGACCTCCTCAAGTAGGATGCCACAATGGGGTTGGTCCCTTGAGGAGCAACGGCTATGATCCGAGGTACCGTGTCGGCCAGTCCCCGTGCCGCCAAGTCCTTGAAGCCCCAGTATATCCCCACAAGGGTGGTCCCGTTCCCTGTCGGCACGGTCACGCAGGCCGGAGTTCCGCCCAACTGGGTCGTGATCTCCTCGGCGATTTCTGAGTAACCGAGTCTGTCAAGGTCAGCGTTCACGGAGCCCGGGTTGGCGTCGTACATTCCCTCATCTCTTGCCGCGGCGACACTCACCGCGATCGAATCCTCGACGAACCCTTCCGTCCTGGCCAGCTCGAACTTCTTGCCGAGCTTGAACAACCTGGCTGGGTGGAAACCGGAAGGAACATACACTCTGACCTGTATGTTACGCTTCGCGGCCGCGTTCACTATGGCAGCCCCGTAGTTGCCGCATGTCCCGACCGTCATCCTATCGAAGCCCATGCGCCATGCCCTCTGGGCGTGCAACTCAGCTATGCGGTCCTTCTGTGTTCCGGTGGGATTTGCTCCTTCGTACTTCAGGAATAGCTGTGCGTAACCGTGGAGAGGCCCTCCATTTCGCAACTCAACAATTGGTGTGGCGAGGTTTCGAAGCAGTTTCTGTTCCAAAACCGCTTTTTTCTACCTCCGCCGGCCCATAGACCGACGCGGTGTGAGCATTATTCTTGCTACGCGCACGTTCTGCGTCGGATCGAGATATAAGTCTTGTGAAAGATGGTTCTGTTAACTTGCCGGCTCATTCAGGGCCCTGTTAACCCTCGGCTCACGGCCAGGTGACATGAGAGATGCATGGGACTCCCCCTGACGGAATTTGTGGCGCGGACGGCTGGAACGAAGTCACTATCTCCTGTGAGCACGACCGCCACATCGATTTGATGGTCGAAACTCATCCTGACTAGGTCAACAGAGAGCAATACATCTACTCCTTTCTGCTCGAATCGCGTCCCTCTGTCGCCCGTCCGCATCACCAACTTGCCGAGTCTGATCTCAAATCTTGGGAGGGCCTCCAAGGTGGACAAGGACTTTCGTGTGTCCTCGTATCTAGTTCTTTCTTCCGTAGTTGGGGGGTTGCTCTGATACGGCATGCAGAAATAGCAGTAGGTACGAAGGTGATAGTCTGAACCCACCAACTTGTCGCTGAGCTTTTTGAAGTCTATGCGCTTTTCGTTGAAGAAGCTCTTGAGCATTGCTCTGAGATAGCCTCGTCGATGAAAACGCCGACTTTCAAGACAGAGCCACCAAAGGGGGCATATAATACTGCCGTGCACGCCCTTTACGGGCATGGACGGCAGCGCGCATATTGGCTGGGATGGCAATGGTCCATATTTTAAATTTTCTACGTAGCGTTACGTATTCCACGTAGACTGGAACAGTGCGATAGTTCAGCCGAATGGCACCAACAAGCTAACTTATTCCAACGTAGGCCTTGTTTCGTTCATTTTCTTCGTGCCTTATGACTGGCGTTCTGGATGAGTGTAGTCCACTTGTTTTCTCCTTTGACCTCGATTCCTGCTGCTTCTGCTAGCGTCCTACCCTCCAGCGCCTCATGCGGCCTCAGGTAGTTGTGGTACATCTGATACCCCGTCAGGATCGGGGCATCCTTCTTCTTCAGCCCCCTCATAACCTTCTCCTGTCCCTAACCTCCCCATCTTGTTGTTCCTATCGCCCCGAATCGCCACCGAATGGATGTGCTCGACTCGGGCGCCTCGGTACGAGTAGAACTCCTTCCTGAAGGCATCCCTGTATGCGTACAAATCGTCTGCTATCAGCTTGGTGGGCTTCTTGCCCGCTGCCTCCTTGCCCATCTGGAAGAGCCTTCTGGCGTCATGTTTGTACTTGATGTCGGCAACCTCCTGAGCGATCCAGAACCTCGTCTCATCGTCCATGAGGGCGAAGAGGTACTTCATGTCTCCCTTGACCTTGAGGTACAGCTCGTCAGCCCGCCAAGCATCCGACACCTGAACGATGACGCTGCAACGATTGCGGGTGCCCCCGTGAGTCGCCGCTCGCTGAGATCACCATTCAACCTTTTATGTCGTAGCTAAGGAGGACCCAACAAGCCGATGTCCGAGGCCATTCAGCTGGCATCATTTGAGAAGATTCCATTCGACAACGTGGACTATCCGCCGATACCCAAGCAGCTTCTCTCAAGTCTGTCCGACTCGACCGATGGCAGAGCGCAGTCACCTTGGAGGTCACCCAGCACCGGTCTGAGACAGGAGCTCGGAAGGACGTTCGGGTTCGTGCTTGAGAACGAGATCTCGGTGTTCAGAAGCGTCTGGCAGGTTGCGCAGTGGCTGACCCTGAACCTCAAATCGGAGAGACGTGCGTCAGTGGCTTTTCCCTGCTTCGAACCTGAGGCGATCATCGTCCCGTTCGTGAACTCGCTCAAAGGGAGGGGCTTCGTCCCTCAACTCATACCTGTTGACACAAGCTTCGACCCGAGGCTCGACCTGCTGCCTCAAGTGAGCAAGGCCGGCCCAATGCTGTTCGTGTTCTCTTTGGTGGGCCCCGTGACAGGCCGCATTGCCAAGACTACCGAGATAATCAGTGTGGTGCATGAGCTTGGAGGGCTGGTGGTCGCTGATGCCACCCACTACGTGCAAAGGATCAGCCCCGCGCTGGGATCTGTGGACGCTGACCTGATCATTGTGAGATCAAGACCCTTGCTCGCACCAGAGGGAATAGTGGTGGTCTACCTGTCTCGCAGGATGCGGGAGATGCTGAAGCAAGATGCAGACGCGGCAGCCTCTTGGCGCAACATGATGGCGTTGGATGCTCCTTTCGAGCTAGTCCCTTCGCTGGTAGAGTCGATGGGGTTTCTCTCCAGCATAGCCGGGCGCAGGAAGGTCGAGTTGGAACGCAACAAGGCGGTGCTTGACGGCCTGAAGGGAACCGAGGGGGTCAGGATCTTGGGGCCGAGTGAGGTAGCCGAGAGGGTTGCCATCTACACGATCGAGGTGAAGGGATTGGAGGCATCCGAGGTTGCCCTTCTGTTGGACTCTGCCACAGGCCTCTTGGTGTCAGAGGGAAAGCCTGGCATGGGATCGTCCAAGCTCTGCCCTCTGTACCCGGACAGGGCTGCCATCCGGGCCTCACCGTTCGTGAACAACAATGCGAGTGATGTGGAGGGGTTCGTTGAGGCAATGAGGCAGATCGCTGCCTCGTCGAGGTGACCACAGATGACACTTCGTGGCCTGTATGCAAGGTTCCCGTCGATTGACTGCGGTGCTTGCTTCACGCCCACCTGCAGGTCATTCGCCAGGAGGTGCCTGCTGGGCCTGAACACGCCCTACGAGTGCCCCGTGCTCGGGTGGGTGGAAGGAGGACTGAGGGCAACCGAGGCTGAGGACGCAGTCAAGATCTACCGAGAGACCGGAGTGCAGCCCGAGGCGAAGGTCATCGGTACCCCCTTCTCGCTCTATCACTCGAGTTCGGAAGGCAAGGTGGCCGATTTCGTGGACATGGCCACCTTCATTGAGCTGGCTGAGGCTGCAAGGGTGTTCGACGCGACGAGGCCGTTTCCAGGTCTGGAAGCTGTACGTCTGAGCAAAGGCACCCGATCCCTGCTTGTGGTATCGGACGGGCGCGTTCTACCGACCGGTCCTGGTCCTCCTTCGGGGCTGGCTCTTTCGTCGCTGTCCGGCCTGATGTGGGGGGCGGTAAACGATGTGCGGCCGATTCTCCCCGCAGAACGGCATGACAGCGATAGAGTGCATATCTGGTGGATGCAGGGAGTGCCTAGTACAGACTGAAGGGTCAAGGTCCTGCCCTATCGTGTCAAATGGACCGCCGATAGTAGCCGAGAGTGCCAGCCGGGTGGAGCGATCGAAGCTGATGGACTTCAACCCCTCCGAGTTTGTGAAGAGAGCCGTGAGCGACCCAGAGGCCTCGGAAGCTATCGGGACAGTGAGAGGAGCTGCCCTGATGCTCTCCGCCATCACGAAGAGCCTGCCCTTAGGCAAACTGGACAGAGCCTCCTTGGACGCCGTCGAGTCGTCCCTGTCCGAAACGCTGGCGATCGAACTGTCCACCCTCTACATGGAGATGAATCCGCTGAAATCGATCGACCACCTGATGATGGCTGGCGTCCTAATGAACCTGAGGAGGGCAGCAAGGGCCGTGCACGCACTCCTCGATGTAGGCACTGAATCCCTCCGAAGGGACGAGTTCTACCTGTCGGAGGCTGCCGACATACTCTCGAAGTCGGCTAGAGCCTTCTCGGAAGCCGACAGCATGATAGCTCGGGATGTCAGCGAGAGTTTCAGACTGTTAGTGCCCAGTCTAGGAAGCAAGCAGAGGATAGCATCTCAGACCACCGTGCTACGTTCGATGACCGTTGCCATAAACGGCTTTTTCACTGCCCGCTTGTTGCTCTAAGACCCACTAGTAGACTTGCCCTTGAGTTCGATCGCCTTGAACACATGCCCGTTTGAGCTCTTCAGAAGCTTCTGTGCCTCATCCGGTGTGACGCCTGTCTCGACTATGACGAGGGCGGACTTCAGGTCTCTGCCCGATTCCTCAAATGCTGCATTCGCCTTCTGGTAGTCGACTCCGGTCAGCTCCATTATTATCCGCTTTGATCTTTCTCTGAGCTTGCTGCTCCAAGGCCTCATGTCGACAATAAGGTTCTGGTACACCTTGCCGATACCGATCATCGCAGTGGTAGTTATCATGTTGATGACGAGCTTCTGTGCTGTCCCTGACTTCATCCTGGTTGATCCGGTTAGCACCTCGGGGCCAACGGCTGGGGCGATCGTGACATCCGCGTGATCCCTCATCTTCGGCTTGGGGTTGGTACTGATAGCGACGGTCTTGCACCCGATCGCTTTCGCGAAGTCGAGGGCGCCTATCACGAACGGCGTCCTGCCTGAGGCTGAGAGGCCGACGACCGTGTCTTTTGGCGTCACCTTTACCTCGTCGAGCGCCCTGGGGCCGGCTTCCTCAATGTCCTCGGCGCCTTCCATTGACCTCCTCAAGGCCTCCCATCCGCCCGCAATGATGCCGATCACCATGTTGGGGTCTGAGCCGAATGTCGGAGGGCACTCGGAGGCATCCAAGACGCCCAGCCTGCCCGATGTGCCGGCTCCCACATAGATCAATCTCCCACCCGATTTGAAGGATTCTATCACGAACTTCACGGCCTTCACTATGTTTGGTATCTCCTTCTCAACAGCTAGGGGAACGGTCTTGTCCTCAGTGTTGATGAGTCGCAGTACTTCCTCCACTGACATTCTATCGATGGTTGTGGATCTGGGGTTCCTCGACTCGGTTTCCAGCCCCAGCAGTTCGTCGAAAACGTCGCTCATCGTGACTGCGCTGCTACCGATCTGCCCCCTTTTTAAGATAATCACCAGTTGCACAGACAGCTTCTCTGAAAGTCTTACTAAGAGCAGCGGTCGCAGCCGCCCTTCAAACACTCTTTTAAGCTGGACCATCGGGTCGCCTGCGAAACAGCAGTGCCAACGAGGACTGCGACGAAGGCTGCAGGGCGGCGCAAGGTGCCCGAACCGCAACTGGTCGAGATGGGCCCCCAGAAGGTCGCCACGGTAACGACGAAGGGAGACCCAAACAAGATGGGCGGCAGAGTCATGCCCGCGCTGTACGGCTCGGTTTACATGCTAAAATCTCAACGTAAGAAGGCGGGAAAGGACTTCAAGGTGGGAGCGTCTAGGGCACGCTGGCCTGACTCCGACAAAGTTTCGAAGGCTAAGTGGACTGGTATCTGGGCACTGCCTGTGCCGGAAGACACAATCGAGATCCCGCAGAAGATACCGGAGATCCCGGTTGAACTCCAGACTTGGGAATATGGGACTGTGGCTCAGATAGTGCACATCGGGCCTTACAGCACGGAGAAGAAAACGATCGACAAGCTGCGTAAGTTCATCGAGGACAAGGGCTACGAAATAGCCGGGGTTCACGAGGAAGAGTATCTCACGAGACCGACTGCCAAGGTCCAGAAGACGCTGATCCGGTACCCAGTCAAGAAAAAGGTCTAGCCCCGGCCGACAAGTTTCTGTAGCATCTTTGCTCAAGCAAGCCATGTCTTGCCTTGCAGCGGTTCAATAATGATATGGAATAGAATCGCCGCTACAGAGGTGGCGGTTTCGGCAATGACAATACCATGAGCACCGCAGATATCAGAAGCCCCTGCCCTGTCACGACAGATGCGTCAAGCTGCTCAAACGGGGACATGTTCAGCGGCCTTCTGCTGACCTTGGCGAATGGCTCGAGGACAAACGAGTGTCCGAACTCCAACTGCAACCCTGCCGAAACCATAAGGTCCTCCTTAAGAATAGGCCAAAGCGCGGGACAATAGCCTCCAATCACGTCAAGCAGCACGTGAGAAGAAAGCGACATCCAGACCCCGAACAAGATGATTGAGAAGCCCGGAGCAACCGAGTAGAGCAACATGGCCACGAGGACCACCGGAAGATATGCCACAAGGGAATGTGTTACAGATCGATGTGTCCTCACAAGCACATCAAGATCTGGGAGCAACGCTATCGCTGCCAGTGCGACAGATGTTGGGAGATCAAAGCCCATGTGTGTCAGTAGAGCAAACATCACTGACACGTGAATGGATGGCTCGGGCATAGCACGGGCATTTCTGTCCCGCTTATGTTTAAATCAGGTCTCCAAAGCATGACTGACATGGCGAGAGATAGAGCGTCGCAAAAGAAGGAGAGAATTGCAAAGGTTAGGATTTACCTGAACGGTAAGTGGATTCCACTGTCTGATGTGGCGAAGAAGATCCAGGTGCCGCTCACCAAGACCTCAAGGCAACTTCTCTCCGCGCTCGCCGAAGAGAAGGGACCGGTGTCGCCGAAGCAACTAGCATCCGAGCTGAAGTGCACCCAGACCACGATCTACAGGTCGCTGAAGAACCTGGAGCACAGGCGCTTGGTCGTCAAGATACGACGCGGGCTCGTCGCCCTGACTGAAGACGGCTACAAGACGGTCAAGAAGCTGGAGAAGAAGCGGTAGGACAACTGGCCATTCGGTTGGCAGGACAGACCGCTCAAGCATTGCCTCTTTGGATGAAGTGCGCCAGCAGGCGTAGCGCGCGAGGGTCAAGGTTCTGCGGGGTTTGGGATCACGAAACAGGAGGAGGCCAGGAGAAAGTTGAGGATCAAGCGGGGCGATGTGCTGGAGCTCGAGATTGAGGGGGCGAAGATTGTGCTGACCTCGCCGGAGGTGCCCGAGAACCCGACGCTGAAGATGCTCGGGCTCGCGGCCAGGCAGGAGCCGCCACGGAAGCAGGTGCTCTGCCAGAACCAAGGTACTTCCCAAAAGAAGTTGCCGATGCGGGTCTGCCAAAGAAGGTTGAGGAGGTGATAAGCTCTGAGGTGAACAGGAGACTTGACGCCGAATTCACGAGGAGGGTTGAGGAGAAGTCTGAGCAGGAAGCCCTAGAGAAATTGGAGCTTCTGAAGTCGGTCGAATGGCCCAATTGGCTTAGGGCGAACGTCGAGCCGAGGGTTAAGGAGCTGGAGGGGAGAATCAACACCAACGCCGTTAGGCTCCTAAAAGGCCCTTGGAACATAACGTGCCACAAATGTGGCACGTTGCGATCCGTAGAGCTTACGCCCAAAGAAATAGAGGATTTGCTGGGTAGGAAACACCTATGGATTGAATGCATAAACCCCAACTGCATGGATTTTTTGGGAGGCACAGGACCAGAGTATCTCTTGATCAACTCACATCCTTCGCTTCTCGCATTGGCGCGCGCAAACTAGGGTAACCCGCTGTACTCGAAGGGGAGATCCCTCCTCAGGGGAAGCTTCACCCTCCTCTCCGACATGGAAGACTGATAAATGGCAAGGACGAGTTCGACGGATTTGCGGCCCTCCTCCCCCGTCACAAGGGGCTCCCCATCCTCCCGGATGGCTCGGATCATGTCCTCCACCACGTTTCGCGGCTTTCCAGCCAGAAATTCTTCCTCCGTTCTTTCTTCTCCGTCTAGGAAGTGGGATAGGTGAAGCATGTTACCTTCAGTGATTACCAGTCCGCGGTCTCCGTGGACCTCTATTCTGAAGGCTGTGTCCTTTGGGCAGGTGGTGGTCCCCAAAACGGTGCCCACCGCGCCGTTCCTAAAGTCGATGATGGCGGCTCCCAGGTCTTCGGTTTCTATCTTGTGGGCGAAGACACCTATGCGTCCCGTGACCGAGTCGGCAGGGCCCATGTACCACTGGAGCAGGTCTATCAAGTGTACTGTTTGGTTCATGAGGGAGCCTCCGCCGTCGTATCTCCAGGTTCCCCTCCAGCCGCTGGCACCGTAGTAGTCTTGGCTTCGGTACCACTTGAGCCTAGCCTCCCCAAGGATCAGTTTCCCGAATCTTCCGTCATCGATCCACTTCTGAATCCTGAGCATGTCGGGAAGATACCTTGACTCAAAATCCACGGCAAGCTTAACTCCGGCCCTCCGACACTCCCTTATCATGGCATCCGCCTGTTTCAAAGATACGCACATGGGCTTGGTGGTGATCACGTGCTTTCCGGCCCTAGCAGCTCCCACAGCCATCTCAGCATGCAAACCGCTTGGGGTCAAGACATAGACAACGTCCACATCCTCCCTGGCCAAAAGCTCATCATAATCCCTGTACCAGTCTATGCCATATCTAGAGGCCACTTCCCGCGCCCTGTCCTCGTTAAGGTCAGCCACTGCCCTGAGGGCAGCACCTTCCGTCTTGGATACCAGCTCGCAGCGGTTTCTTCCCATCCCCAATCCCATGACGCCGAAGCCTATTTCCTTCAGAGTCCAATCACCTCCACCATTTCGCCTTCGAATACTCGACCCACTTGACTGAGAAGAAAAATATGTCGTGCGCGCGCCTACATTCGCTTGTCTTGAGGAAAGCTATCACATTAGGCAATAAACAGAACCAAAAGTCAAGAGATTCGGAACGAATCTTAAGATGGCCTACGTCATATTCAAGAATTTCAAGACTCGTGCTCTGAATCTTTGTCCGTATTTGCGAACGTAGTCCAAGGTCGTCCCTCTGTTCAGTCTTCCTTTGAAAAGCCTCAGGTATTCTTTTCTCATTTCCCTGAAATAGATCAAGTCGACAAACGTTTTTTCTACGTCGCTTACGGGCAAGACGATCTCATCAATTTCCATGAAGTCAAAACCGAAGAAATAGTCCGAGGAGATCCTCCGCACTATCACGTTGTTCCCAAAAACCTTCCTCAACCCTCTTCTGACTTTCCTCGTCGTTATGACGACGGTCGAGGTCTCCTGGTCCCATAAGCCATGATAGCTCATGGCATCTTGCAGCCCAATGTAAGCGGGTCTAAGACAGTGAACGATCAAGCTCGGGTCGTCATATATGGAGTAGAATCCCTTGGTTATTCTGTTAATCTCCCCTCTCCTCAGCATCTTATTCAAGATCAAGCTGGCGTATCCTTCCCCAACGGTTTTTTTCGCATCATTGATCGTGAAGACGAAGTTTCTCTTGGCGAGTTGCCTTAAGTTGTCAATTTTCTTCATTTCAGCCACCCTTGGATATAATCCAGAATTTGTCCAGCTGTCGGGATGGCTCCGGCGATTATTATATTTCTCAATTCCCCTTCGTCAACTGGCTTTTCGAAATTCTCGACTAATTCTCTGATATCTTTTTCGACCCCGGATTTGTCCTTAACAAATCTGAGAAGGAAGAAGACGTCATAGAGGTCCCTCACTTTTCTCCTTTTGAGATAGGCCCGAACCTTCTCTTTTATGATCCTCTCCTCGCCCAATGAGAAAACGTTTACGGTTCTGCCATCCACCGTTTCGTATTCCATGATCGCCCCTTTGACTCTTTTGAAGATCGCCTCTATCCTTATTTCAGCGTTCCCCAGCTTCACCTTTGAGAAAAGGGAGTTTTCTTTTATCCTTTTCTTGAGGATGAGGAAGCCCATCCTCCTCAATTCCTCAAAAAAGGCGTTGATCCTCTCGGCGTTCTTTTCAAGATACAAGTCGATATCCTCCGAGAACCTGTTGCTTCCGAAGCCGCGCCAGACAGCCGTGCCGCCGTGGATCACGCAATTCGGGAAAAATCGATATAACACCTCCACTATCGTGTCTTGGGCGTAAGCGATTTCTTTATGCAATCTCTTCCTCAGCTTCCTTTCCAATGGAGCCCGCATGACATGGATTAACCAAACTTATATTTAAGTATAAATTAGGTTGAATCATCAATAATGATCGCTTGGACGTCCTCCAACCTGAGAATGCAGGGGGAGAGTCGAGTTGGTGATTCGTGTTGGCAAGACCGTTTGTACGCACGGAGAGAGTTGTGAGGACCGTGGAGCATGGTGGCTCGTTTCCGGTGGTTATCCACACAGCAGGGGGGTGTAAATCCGCCAATAGGAGATGACTCCAAATGCACAAGGTATTCGTCTTCGCGTTCAACTGTGAGGCTACAACGTTGCTCCCGCACATCGTTTCTTCTCGTCTAGGTGATAGCAACACCGTCCTTCTCCTATCCCCGGCTGGGTCAGCGCGAGACAATATGGTGGCGGCGAAGGTGGGCAGCTTTGAGCTGTTGGTCAACCTGCTGAGAGAACGGGGATTGACCTTGAATTCGAAGACCGGCAAATTCATATGCCGAGCTTTGCGGAAGCTGTTAGCGAGATAGCCCTTACACTCAAGCAAACGGGGGCCGATCAATTGCTGATAGATCTGGCCGATGCCTTGCCCCTTCTCGCCCTTGAGATTTACACTGCTGCTGCGGTCTACGCGTCCACGCTAGATTCCGAGAGGCGAAAGAAGCTACGATGCATAGCGCCCTGACCGAGCGGCAGCATTAATGTCTTCGTTCCGGTCTTCCCCCTCTCTCGGTTTGTTTCCCTCTTGGAGGAGTTGAGAGAGCACCCGGATGCGACACTGAATGAGCTTCAGGTTGTGCTGAAGAGGCACCCCTCGACACTCAGCCGCCAGATAGGGCGGGCTAAGGAGTGTTCCCTCGTAGAGAAAAAGGAAGGATCCTACAAGCTCACTGAGTTTGGAGAAGTCGCGCTGAAGGTCTTCCTAGAGCCCGGCTAGGCACAATAACGTCGGTACCCGGATCTTCCAGCAATTCCGACTGCTGGAGGCGCGAAAGGATGCGCAGCTCCGCAGTAGCGTCAGGTTTCCTACTTCTCTGGTGGTTTGTTGCCATGAGATTCGTGACAAGGGATTAACCTGAAGAGAGCCGAGGTGGGCTTCATTGCAGGTTTGTGTGGATGAGACCCCTATCCGAGTCTGTGTTCTTCGGCGGACGTTCATCCTTTCCTTCGTGGAGCACGCTGCTTTTTCGTTCGGTCCATCCCTGCGGGCCTCTTCGCCTTGGCCTTTTGAGTCTCTTCCCCTACCGGTGTCTCCGTGCCGAGTACGTTTACCATTATCTTTCCGAGTGCGGTCAGGATGTACCCATTGTCATTCTCGATTAGGAATCCGTTTCTTTCCTCCCTTTCTATCATCCTGCTGATAGTCGATGGATGTTTCTTCAGCTCCTTCTCAATGTCCTTCAGCTTAGCCCTTGGGTTCTTCTGCAGCTCAACGAGAAGGGCGGGGTCCCTGGGGAGAGGAACTATGGGGACAGGCATCTCTGTCCTCTTTCCAATCGCGCGGCATGGTACATAGACGTGGATCTTGTTCCTCGCGTGATCTGCGCGAAGACTGGCGCATATCACGGCCGCCAGGTACATCACTAGGCCAGCGGATGACAGCGAATCGCATAGTGTGATGATTGCCTCTTCCCATTCCTGCTGCAGCATCTGTTTGATCAGAATGGTCGCCGACTCGATGGGCTCCGATTCATGGATCTGAGCTCTGAGGAAAGTGATAGGTGTGCCCCTGGACCCAATGAGCGACAATATGCGATCCGCAGTCTGAACGACGAGGTCGGATTGATGACGGACTGATTCGACGGGAATCGCCATCAACACTATGTCCCCTGGAAACAACCCATGTTCTGAGAAGGACGGGAACATGAACCAAGAGTCATCAGTCGCCGGAAAAACGAAGAGCTTTGCCAAGTTCAACAAAGGGCAGGAGACTCTAGCCTGATATGTCTTTCCGGTGTCGGATTCCTGAGAGTAAACGCAACGATGCGTGCTAGACGGTTGGAAGAGGGGGGGGAACCTTTCGAGACCACCCATGTGTTCGTTCTTGCGCTCTTCGAAGAGGAGGATCGGGACCCGACATGCGACTTGGTGGTGCTGGGAGAGGCGTTCATCAGATGATGCCATCTTTTATATACGCATGAGGTAGTGACTCTTCCTCCCGGCATCTGAGGTGGTGGATCGTGAAGGTGTTCGTGCTTCCATATGGATCGGAGGAGGTGACGCTCCTTGCCCATCTCGCAACATCCCGCTTGCCTGAAGGAGGCCTGGTGATCTTCCTGTCTCCAGCGGGGCAAGAAAGGAACAGAAAGGTGATTTCAACAGTTTCAGGGTTTCAAACGCTGATCGATATCCTAAGAAAGCGAGGAGTGAGTCTGAGCTTCAAGGACGTTCCCGTCCGTATTTCGGATTTCGCAAGGGCGATCATCGACATAACCAATGCAATGAAGAAGTCACGACCCGATGACCTCATCGTGGATCTCTCCGAGGGGATTACCATGCTTTCCTTGGAGATCTACGCGGCAGCCATCGTCTACGCATCGATGGTGGACGCCAGGCAAAGGGAGAAGATACGAGTCCGATGCCAACCCCCAGGTGCGGTTAAGGGCATAGATGTGTTTTTGCCGATCTTCTCAGTTTCCCGTCTTGTGCCCCTTGTCAGGGCGCTAGACCGACATCCGAATGCCAAGCTGTCTGAGCTGGAACAGGTACTCGGGAAGCATTTCTCCACAATCAGTCGTCAGCTAAGGCGCGCCGAACGAGCAGGTCTACTGCGCAAAGCTGATGGCAAGTATGTGAAGACGGAGTTCGGGGAGGTGGTTCTGAAGGTCCTCGCAGATCCGGTTCAATAGCATCTTCATTCAGAGCTGAAAGTCAGGGAGTTGTACCGCGCCAAGTGACAACTGAACAACGAAAGGTGGCTAGAGTGAGTCTTCGCATCTCCCAGACTCGCTCAGGTCATGCTTGCCATTTCAGTGTACGGCCCCAGTTAACTCGCGGGACACCGCGATTGACAGAGCAGTAGTGAGCAGACTCGAGTTGTTGGTAGGATGTGCTCTATTCCCAGCAACTCCTCATCGTCAGGCCTCGCGGAGAGGCTAACTGTTAAATCGAACCGAAGGGTGCCACTACCCAATGGTAGACATCGAGTGGCTGGGTCATTCGTGCTTCTTGGTGGTCGGCAGTCGCGTGAGAGTAGTCGTGGATCCCTTCAGCTCGGCCGCAAACATCACGTATCCGCGGGTGAAGGCTGTGGCGGACCTAGTACTGATCACCCACGAGCATTTCGACCACAACAACGCCGGTGCGATAGGAGGAACTCCAACGGTCGTCCGAGGTCCGGGAGAATGGGGGTCGCCGATTCCAGTCCAGGGGCTGGCAGCTAGTCACGGCAAGGGGAGGGGGATGACTGCGGTCTACGTCTTCCGGGTTGATGATCTTAGGTTCTGCCACCTCGGTGATCTTGGCGAGATACCGGACGCCAGGTTGCAGAACGCGATAGGCTCAGTCGACGTTCTCATGATTCCGGTAGGGGGGGTCTACACGATAGACCACAATGGAGCAGACGAAGTATTGAAGCTCCTCAATCCGAAGATAGCACTGCCCATGCACTACAAGACCGAATTCGTCGGGCTTTCACTGGATCCGGTCAGCAAGTTCACACGAGGGAAGACCAATGTGAGACTTGAGAAGAGCAACCGCATTACGGTAGACAAGGGCAGTCTGCCAGCGTCCACCACGATAGTGGTTTTGGCGCCGCCTGCCTCCAAAGGATAGGTTCACGCCGTCCAACTTCCAAATGATATCCATTGTGACATGAGCTTGCGCGGGAATACAGGGATTCATCAGCCGGGCATCTTTGATGCTATCTGTTCCACGGTTTCCATTTCCTCTTCTGACAGCTTCACGTCCAACGCACCGAGGTTCTCCAGCAGTTGACCAGTACTGGAGACACCTATGATAGGCACGATGGTGACACCGAGTGAGGTTTGCTTGCTCAGTATCCAAGCTAGAGCTAGCTGCGGTAGTGATACTCCCTTGCTCTTGGCGAAATCAGAAAGCTCTCTGACCACCTTCAATCGGTCCTCGGTTATGGATTCCCTCAACCCACTTGAGTATGAGGCTCTCGCTTGGGGCGGAATGCCTGAAAGGTATCTCTCGCTGAGCATCCCCTCAGCCAGCGGCGAGTACGCCATGACGGAAAGCCCGTAGTGCTTGGCTATGGGAACCAGGGTCTTCTCTATCTCCCTGTGCAAGAGGGAATACCCTTCCTGCAGCGTGACAAGCTTGTGCAGTTCATGGTCGGAAGCCAACTGCATGAAGTCAACAACTTCCTCTTGGCTGTGGTTCGACGATCCTAGGTAGTGGGTCTTGCCTGACCGTACAAGATCGTCCAAAGCTCTGAGCGTCTCCAAGTGGGGGGTCTCAGGATCTGGTGCGTGCATCAAGTAGACATCAACGTGGTCCATCTGGAGCCTTCTGAGGCTCTCGCCGATTTGCCACATTATGTGCTTCCTGGACAATCCCTTTCCATTCTCCCAAGGGGTCATCTCCGAGCCGACCTTTGTCGCGATCACGAAGCTTTCCCTCTCGTATCCCCTGAGCGCCTCTCCTAGCACCCTCTCAGAGTTACCTCTGTGGACGATATCAACTGGGGTCATGGCTCCGTGGTACCGGTTGGCCGTGTCGATGAAGTTCAATCCCTTGTCAAACGCCGTCTTGATGACTCTCGTCAGCTCGTCAGCGTCCACCTTCCGCGCGCCGTATTCGTCCATCTGGCTGGACCTAGGCATGTGCCAAGTGCCTAAACAGAACTGGGAGACTTTGAGGCCACTGGAACCAAGCTTGACATACTTCATGGTCATAGTAGCCCAGACTGGTTGGACGATGGATTAAAGCTCTTTGGCGCCATCTTAGCGACTAGGTCTGTTCGTCGAGCTGGTCCTGCGCCTAGAGTGCGAACCTAATCATTATGGGGAGCAGTAGGAGCGAGGTCATGCCAAGCAGTTTCATGAATATCAGCAGAGATGGGCCCGCAACGTCTTTCAGCGGGTCGCCAACAGTGTCTCCCACGACAGTCGCCTTGTGGTCTACCGAACCCATTTCCCCATAGGCTTCGACGAATTTCTTGGCGTTGTCAAACGTCGCTCCGACGTTGTTGAAGAAGAAGCCAAGCAAGGCAGCCGACGCTATGGCGCCTATCATCAAGGCTCCGAGTTCTTCCGGACCGAGCAGCAAGCCCACTAGTGTCGGAATTGCGAATGCCATCACTCCTGGCGTCACCATTTCCTTGAGGGCCACGGTCGCTGCGATGTCGACACACCTAGCGTAGTCTGGAACTGCCGTCCCTTCCCTGAGTCCTTTGATCTCTCTGAATTGCCTTCTAACCTCGTCAGCCACCCTGAAGGCGCCGGTTGCGGTCGAACCTATCGTGAAAGATGAGAACAAGTAGGGCAAAGAGACCCCGACGAACAAGGCAGCCAAGGCATAAGGACTGGTAAACTCGAAATGGGTTATGTTGGCTGTCTGGAAATACGTCGCGAATATCACAAAGGCCGTAACGGTCCCGGATGCCATGGCGTACGCCTTCGTCGATGCCTTCATCGTGTTTCCGATAGCGTCCAACGACACTAGGGTCTTCTTTGTCTCGGCCGACGCCTCAGACATTTGAGCAATCCCATGTGCGTTGTCCACCATCGGCCCGAACGCATCAGACGACATTATGAAGGCTGTCATCAGGTCAGTTCCTATGTTGGCCACGACTATAGCGTACAGAGAGTTTCCCGAAACTGCATACGAGAACACAACTGAACCCATCACGGCCAGAACGGGCAGGATTGAACTCTGGAGGCCATATGAGAGGCCACTGATTATGTTGATGGCAGCTCCCCCTCTGGAGATCTTTGCCAGCTGTCTGACTGGCCTGTTGTCAGGGCCGGTGTAGTACTCAGTGACGAATATGGAGATGAGCATCGCAACAAGCCCGCTGAGACCCGCCAGAAAGATGGTGAAGTCGTTCAGAAGGGCTGTCGATATTACGTAAAGGCCAATGGCGCTTGAGAGCGCTGTCGCAGTCAGTCCAATCAGCAGGGACCTTGAAGGGCTGATTCCTCTCCACTGTCTGACCAATGACATTCCGACGATTGAAGCCAGAATTCCCGTGGCCTGCATCGCGACGGGGAACAGCACAGCATTCGGACCGTATCGCCAGGAGAATGCAACGCCTAGGATCATGCCAGTGACCATGTCGTCGCTAAATGACTGGAACATGTCTGAACCTCTTCCAGCGCAGTCCCCGACATTGTCGCCGACCAGATCGGCAATCACTGCAGGGTTCCTCGGATCATCTTCTGGGATGTCCTCTTCCAGCTTTCCGACAAGGTCAGCTCCGACATCAGCTGACTTCGTGTATATCCCACCTCCGATCTGTGCGAAGAGCGCAGCCATGCTTCCCCCAAACCCGAAACCTACCAACGCTTGGAGGTCATCGATTGTCATCCTGAGCACGTTCACTCCTAGGAGGCTAAGCGAAGTGACTGAGAGTCCAGTTATGGCACCGGCAAGGAAGGCGAACCTCAAGGCAGTGCTTGGTGATTTCATCGCGGCGCTGACTGTCCTGACGTTGGCTCTGACAGCAATGCTCATGCCGATGTACCCGGCCAGCAGGGAGAGCAGCGAACCGGACAGGAACGCGACCATGGTCTTCCAGCCGAAGAACCAGAATATCGCTGCAGCTAAGAAAGGAATCAGGATTGCGATGGTCTTGAACTGTCTCTTGATGTATGCGTCGGTCCCGAGTTCTATGTAATGGGCAATCTGCCTCATTCGGTCGGTGCCGCTGTCTTGCCTAAGGGTTCTTACGGTGAGACATACTATGATCGTCACCGCGAAGGCTCCCACGGCCAGAACGAAGACAGTCAGATCGATCAATGTTACTCATAGGCACCGCTTTGACTCGGAACTGAGACGGTGGAATATAGACCTTTCGTTGGTTTCTGAGGGTTTTCGGCTGTGTGTAGCTAGATGATGCCCTTCATGGACATTAGGGCCTGAACCATCGGTGGACCGATCAGTATGAGCAGAGCTAGTCTCGCAAGGTCCGACACCATGCCGACCTTGAACATGTCCCAGACCTTCACGTAGCCGGAGCCGTACACAATTGCCATCGGGGGTGTTGTTGATGGCAGAGCGCTCGAGATCGAGCTGGCTATCGCGGCAGCTATCACTGCGGGCAGCGGGTTCAGGCCGGAAGCTTTCGACAGAACAATCGCCACTGGGACTGTCACGGTAGCGGCTGCTGTGTTGGATGCAGGGTACGTGACGATGAATGCAACGATGGCCGAGATGGCGAAGACCTCGGAGTATCCTAGCGTCAGGCCCATCGTCTGGATGAGGTTGACCACCCAGTCGACAGCCCCCGAGTTGGTGAGACCCAGTCCCAGCACGAAGCTGCCACCGAACATGAAGATCGTGTTCCAGTCAACGCCGGCGACGAACTCGGGGAACCGCAACAACTGTCTTCCTTCAGCGGGGATAAGGAACAACGCGACGAGCACCAGTACTGCCGGCGCGTACTCCGGCAGGTAGTTCTTCAGGATGGAGTTGAGAGGAGCGAGAGCCGGATTGAGTTCTGAGAGCGCTGCCGTGATTCCCGGAGCGATCCAAAGGACCAACGCCAGCAACACAAGTGCAAGGACGCACTTCTCCCCGCGGTTGATTTGCCCCAGTTCGGACCTCCTCTTGCGCAGCTCCGAGAACACGGGGGAGATGTCGCTCAGCTCAGGTTTCAGGAACAGCTTGTATATGACGAACCAAGTGATCAGGATCGCCAGAATCGCGTGAGGGGTTCCTATGAACAGCCAATCGGAGAAGGTGAGCGATGTTCCTGGCAGAGCTTTCTCTATCGCCGCCTTCGCTATCAGGTTAGGCGGCGTGCTAACCAGGAGGAGGAGGGCTCCAGCTGATGCCGATTGGCCTAAGGCCAGCATCGTCCCCTCAGCGTACTTGCTGCCCTTCTGGAAGTTCGACGCCGACAGGAGCGAGAGCACCAGCGGGTACATCATGGCAGTCGCGGCTGTTATCGATCCGGTCACAGTCAGGAGAGCGGTCGGCAAGCACGTGAAGAACAGTGCGGCCAGGGCCGGATCTTTTCCTCTGTAGAGCGAAGCTAGGGTGAGTGCTATGCGTTTGTCGAGCCCCCACACCTGCATCGCCTTCGCGAGCGTGAATCCCCCTATGAAGATCCATATCAGCGGGTTCCAGAACTCGCGCAGGGCATCGCTCCACTTCACAATGCCGGTGAGCGAGAACAGAACCACGAGCATGACGCCCGTCACGCCCAACGGGACTGCCTCGGAGATCCACCAGATTGCCGCGAAGATTGTTATCGCAATGGCGATCTGAGGTGCCCTCGGGTTGCTGGGGATGACATCTTGAGCTCCTGGCAAAGGAGGCAAGACGAACGCCAACACCAGAACACCGACGCTAGCGCATACTATGGCTGCCTGCTTTCTGTCCAATCCTTGGCGTCAGGTCGGTCGTGAAGATCGGTTTTAACCTTTGATGTGAGCTGGTACATGACTCAGCGGAACAAGCTCTTGGCCAGGCGTGCGATGTCGCTTGGCCTCTCCGCTACCTTCACGCCTGCCTCGGAGAAGGCTGCGACCTTTGTGCCGTAGTCTCCGAGTCCACCCGATATTATGGCTCCAGCATGGCCCATTCTCTTCTCCCTCGGAGCTGACCTGCCAGCCACATATGCTATCACGGGTTTGTCGAAAGATGTGTCGGCTATGAACCTCGCGCACCTTTCCTCGTCGTCCCCTCCGATCTCGCCTATGATCACCACGCCCGTGGTCCCAGGATCCTGTCTCATCAACGTGAGCATGTCAATGAAGCTCGTGCCCATCACAGGGTCGCCTCCAAGACCGGCTACCGTGGACTGCCCCATGCCCGCCTTGGTCGTGTCCCACGCTATCTCGTAGGTCAGAGTCCCACTTCTTGATATGATGCCTATCGTCCCGCGCGAGAACGCCTCGGCCGGCATGATTCCAACCTTCGACAGTCCAGGCGATATGATGCCGGGGCAATTCGGGCCTACTACGCGCGCGCCTTTTGATCTGGCAGCGGAGATGATCCTTATGGTGTCAAGAGGAGGAATCCCCTCAGTTATGATCACCAGCAGCTTGACTCCCGCGTCGATCGCATCCAGACTCGGCTCGACCGCGAGGGGGGCCGGCACGTAGAGGATAGAAGCGTTGGCGTTGTGCGCTCTGATGGCTTCCTTCGCGGAGTCATACACCGGAACTCCCCAGATCTCTCGGCCGCCCTTGCCTGGACTCACTCCCGCTACCACGTTGGTTCCATAGTCTTTCATGAGCTTCGTGTGGAAGCTCCCCTGCTTGCCCGTGATACCTTGAACGACGACCCTTGTCTCTGCATCCACCAAGACCGTCAAGGCTTCTCCCTCGCCAACTGTGCGGCTCTCTCGGCAGCCTCGTCGGCTGAGGCGAAGTATTCGATTTCGGCATCACGAATGGAATTGACTATCTCCCTTCCCCTTGCCTCGTTGGTGCCCACTAACCTGACCAGTACGGGCTTCTTGGCTGTGTGCTTGCTCAGAGCTTGTCTGATGCCTGCGGCAATGTCATCACACCTCGTTATCCCCCCGAATACGTTGATGAGGATCAGCTTGACGCGAGGGTAGTCCAGCAGCACAGAGAGACATCTCTCAAACTGCTCGGCCGATGCTCCTCCACCTATGTCAAGGAAATCCGCCGGACTACCTCCGCTGATCTTGACCAGGTCTATCGTCGCCATAGTCAGGCCTGCCCCGTTCCCGATGATGCCTATGTCACCTCCCAAGTCAACCAGCTTCACGCCCTTGCGGTGTGCCAGCTTCTCTAGCTCCGAGCCTGAGGTCAGTTGGGACTCTCTGTCCTTGAATTCGGGGTGTCTGTAGAGCGCTTCGTCGTTCAAGATCACCTTCGCGTCGAGTGCGACAAGCCTGTGATCAGGAGTGAGCGCCAACGGGTTGATCTCCACAAGGTCCGCGTCATAGTTCGTCATGAGGGAGTAAAGCCCGCCGCAGACTTGTGCGAAGGTCGAATGCACTTCGTCCGGCAGCGACAGTTTCCGGGCCATGTCCCTGCCTTGCGACGCCGTGAACCCAGCGGTCAGGTTCACGCTCTGCCTCACTATCGCCTCCGGATTCGTCTTGGCTGTTTCCTCGATGTCAACGCCGCCCAACGGACTCGCGAGGAAGACCGGGCTCGCGGTTGACCTGTCCAGAGCGAGTGACAGGTAGAACTCCTGTTCTACATCCACGTAGTGTGAGATCATGATCTTCGAGACGGGTTCCCCCCGGACCCGGCTAGAGAACATCGTGCTCGCTGCCTTTTGGGCTTCAACTCGTCCCCCTACCAAGACGACTCCGCCAGCTTTGCCCCTGGATCCTACCAGCACCTGTGCCTTGATGAGTGCTGGGAAACCTACGCGTTCTGCTGCTCCGAGTGTCCCATCAACATCGTCTGCCGTTTCGAAATCAGGGACCGCGATTCCGTATTCCCTGAAGAGTGAGCGCCCCTCGTACTCGTAGAGCCTCGTCATTTCGCTTTCGCCATCTGAGAACCGATCTCGATGGCTCTCAGGTTGAAGTCCTTAGAAGGCTCAGTCGAACGCTCGACCGCTGCCCTTTTCAGGGATTCGAGACTCGGCACGCCTAGGATGCTTGCAGCGTAGCCTACCATGATGGAGTTAGCATACCTGTCTGAGCCTAGCTCTTCGTTGCTCCTCTCCGTGGCGGGGACTACTGCGACCTGCGCCTTGGACATGTTCTTGAGGGCTGTTGTCGACAGCACTAGCGCGTTGCGTCTCAACAACCTGAAGCTCCCTTTCGTGACCGACTTAGGGTGAAGGACCACCAGAAGGTCAAGCCCGGTCACCCAGGGAAACGGTTCCCTTTCGTCAGAGATCACGATGTCCGCTCTTGAGATACCACCCCTCACCTCAGATCCGTACTTCGCACTGACCGACGCGGTTAGTCCTGCCTCATCCGAGGCGGCCGCCCCGATCAAAGTGGCCGCCCAGACTACACCTTGGCCTCCGACGCCAGTGAAGCGGATCTCCTTTCTCAACCATATCATCTCCCGATGAGCTCCACGAGTTCGGGCCGTGGTCCTTTCCCATCTTTTGCGAACTCGCCGACGAGCATCTTACCCTCCGTGGTTCCCTTCTTTTCAGCCTCTTCTACCCTGATCGTCCTCTCCTTTATCCACTTCATCAATCCTAAGGGCTCCCGGGTCACGAGCTTTCCGAACTGGATGGGGCACTGGCTCAAGGCTTCCACCAGACAGAAACCTCTTGTTGTCAATGCGGTCTTCATCGAGCTCCTGAGTTCCGTGAAGTCCGCAGTGGACCATCGAGCTACGTATGAAGCGCCCATCACTGCGCAGAGCATCGGACCGTCTAATGGCTTCGGTCCCGCGGACGGATGGAAGTCCCCATCAAGCATTGAAACAGGAGTGGTGGGACTCTGTTGGCCGCCCGTCATCCCGAAGATCATGTTGTTGATCACAATGGCTTTGATGTCATCGTCTCTCCTCGCGGCATGAAGCAGATGGTTCCCTCCGATTGAGTATGCGTCACCGTCACCCATGAACGCCACAACGGTGAGATCGGGCCTGGTTAGTTTGGTCCCCAGCGCTACAGGCAGGGCCCTGCCATGCGTGACGTGAATGGAATCCGCCTTCAGATATCCGCCTATCCTGCCAGAGCAACCGATTCCAGACACGATCGCTGACTTCTTCATGTCTAACCCTGCATCGTCAGCTGCTCCGAGGAATGCACTCATAATGGCCCCGTTTCCGCACCCGGTGCACCACATCGTCGGCAGTCTGTCCTCGCGGATGTGTCGCAGCGGGGAAGAATCAGTCCTCATTCAGTATCACCCGTTCGATCTTGTCCGGTCGCGGTGGCCTCCCTAGGCTAGTGACACTAACAATTTCAGAGTCGCCAGTGAAGGGCCTGACCAGCCAAGTTAGTTGATCTAGGGCTTGCTCGACTACTATGATTCGCTTCTTGTCCCGCAGAATCCGCCTCATCTCATCTCCGTTGAGTGGCCACATCGTCTTCATCACGAATAGCGCGACATTCTTGCCGCGCGACCTAGCCATCTCGACCGCACGTCTCGCCGATATCGCGGAGCTCCCGTAGGAGACCACTATCTGTTCTGAGGAACTCACCTCCGACTCCTCGTGCGTCCAGACCTTGTCGATGTTCTTCTCGAGCTTTCTCTTGAGTCTCACTAGGAGGCGTTTCGTCTCTCCACTGCTGAGGCTCGGGTATCCTCTCTCGTCATGAGCGAGCGTATCCAACAGGACATTGAACCCCCTGCCTAGAGGTGGGAAGCCCGGAACAAGCGACTCGTCGGTCCTGAACGGAGTTTCAGCATCCTTGGCATCAAGCGTCTTCCTGTCGACGACCTCGTAAGCCTGATCCAGCAAGACGGAGGATCTCAAGTTCACCATGTGTCCGTCCGTTAGAAGGATCACAGGAGTCCGCATGATCTCCGCCAAGTTGAACGCCTTGATGGTCATCGTGAAGAGTTCACCGAAGCTGCTGGGGCATAACACCAACAGTGACTGATCTCCGTGTCTTCCCCATATGGCCTGCATCAAGTCCTGTTGGGATCCTACGGTCGGCACGCCTGTGCTCGGCCCTATTCTCTGTGCATTTACCACAACCAGAGGGATCTCCAGCATGGTAGCCATGCCTATGTTCTCCTGCATCAGTGAGGCCCCGGGGCCGCTAGTCGCAGTCATAGCCTTGGCTCCTGCCCAACTAGCACCTATCGCGGCCGCGGATGCAGCTATCTCGTCCTCCATCTGCCTGAAGACGCCACCGACCTTCGATAGTTCCTCTGACATGAGGGCCATGATCTCGCTCGCCGGAGTGATCGGGTAGCCAAAGAAAGCCCTGCAGCCTGCTGTCATCGCGCCCCTGACGATCACTTCACTGCCGGACAGGAATTCCATTGATCAACACCCGGTCCAGTCGACCACAGGTCGCCCTCACTGCCCGCAGTGCTAGCGGAGGCAACTCGCTTACCCCCTTGACGAGAAGTTGCTCCCCCTCAAGCGAAGTCGGCCCTGCGGTGGTCATCCTCCTTCAGTGGGCGTTCTGCGATATTAAGGGTTCAGCCCGTTTCAGTCCGCGCAGAACTCCAACGTCGTATTCGAACCCGTCGGGCAGGGCAACATATTTAGGACAAGGCAATCGCTTCGGTGTGGTTCGCGATGAATCCGAAGAGAGTGCTAGTCGCCTTCTACTCCAGGTCAGGCAATACGAAGAAGGTCGCTGAGAGCATCGGGAAGGTTCTCGGGTGCGATACCGAGGAGATCTTCGACACGAAGAACAGAGCCGGTATCTGGGGTTTCATAATCTCCGGCTTCGATGCGACGTTCAACAAGCTCACAACAATCAGACCGATCAAGCGCGATCCTTCAGCATACGACTTGGTAATAGTGGGATCTCCTGTCTGGAACAATGCCGTGTCCGCGCCGATGAGGACCTACCTGACTCAATACAGGGATCGACTGAAGGGCGTGGCGTTCTTCTCCACGCAGTATAGCCGAGAATCTGGGAGGCCACTTCAGCAAATGGAGGACATCTCCGGGAAGAAGCCAGTTGGTCTGCTTGCTCTTTCGGCTCATGACTTGGATCACGAAGGGTACGAAACTAAGGTAAGGGCTTTCGCAGAGCAGTTGCGTGCAAAGCTAGCCCAGTCATGACCAGTAGGAATAGTAGGGATCCGTCGCGGATCCCTACTTGCCAGACACCAAGAACCTCAACACCCGGAGCGGGGCAGTCAGGTAACCGCTGATCCTCGACGTTCTCACGCGTTTCAGAGTTTCGTCTATCTCCGTCAGCTCGGATTGATTCAGACTCCAGCCAAGTGCCCCGCCGATCTCTGCGACATGTGACTCCCGCTTAGCCCCGACTATCGGTACCACAGAATCCTTGTTGATCAGCCAGTTGAGGGAGACTTGAGTCACGGTGACTCCTCTTGCCCTGGCAATCCTGTCCAGGACCTCGATGAGTTGCCTGATGCTGTTGAGGTTAGAGCCTGAATAGTAAGGGTTCACAGCCCTGACGAGGTCTTTTGGTCTCCTCTGTAGGTTGCCTGAGAGAAGGCCTTGAGCAAGAGGAGAGTACGCTATCAGCGTCATTCCTTCCTTCTGAAGGTAGGGTAGAAGGTCCTTCTCTGGCCCTCTTTCAAGCAGATTGTATTGGACTTGATCCGAGACGAGGCGTGCTGACTTCAGGAGCTTCCTTGCTTCGATCACTCCGTTCAGTCCGAAGTTGGAGACACCGGCCATTGCGATCTTCCCGTCTTTGTGCAGCTTGTCGAAGGCTCTCATCGTCCCACCCAGTCCATACAATGGATTAGGCCAGTGCAGTTGGTAGAGATCCACACATTTGAGGCCGAGTCTTCCAAGACTTTTGTTTGCGGCCTTCAGCGTGCCTCCATACGTCGCGTTCTGGGGCGCCACTTTTGTTGCGATGACGAGTCCTTCTCTGCCCTCGCTCGCCAACACCTCTCCCAGAATGCTCTCTGATTCTCCGTAGGCCTCAGCCGTGTCGAAGAAGTTGATGCTCAGATCTCTGGCTTTCCTGAAAACCTTTCGGAGATCATCCTTAGTGTAGTCTTTCCCGTATCCCCATGACCCGCTTCCCCATTGCCAAGTCCCTATTCCGACGGCGGAGATTCTGGTTCCGTCCTTGCCGAGTGCTACTGTTCTCAACTGTCCTGGCACTCCGTGTTCATTCACCCGGTCGCGGTTATATCTGTGAGGTAACAAAGTCTCCTTCACGATCATCAGCATAGTGCCACAATGACCGCAAGACGACAGGACCGGGGTCGACCGCTGGCTGTGAAATGCTCCCAAGGTCGTTCACTTCCATGTTGAGGGGGAAGGTGCTCGGCTCAGACCGATCCGGAGTACCGGCCTCGGACAAAACCTATATAGCCACTGCTTTCGGCAGGCAGAAAGCCGGTGCTATCGGAGGTGGCTGTCTCGATGTGTATCCTTCGGCTGTTGCTCCTCAGTGGCTCGTCCGTTTCCCGAGAGTGATCTTTCATGATTGGCCCGGCGATTCGCACAGAGAACCTCACCAAGGACTTCAAGACCGTCAGAGCTGTTGACGCTTTATCGATGGAGATCCCCGCCGGAACCATATTCGGCTTCCTCGGACCAAACGGTGCGGGCAAGACCACGACGATTAGGCTGTTGCTTGGCTTACTGGAACCCACTCAGGGGAGGGCCGAAGTCTTGGGGTTCGACACTCTACATGAGGCGGACGAGATCAGGGCGAGAACGGGAGCGCTGCTGGAGCATCCGGGCTTATACGAGAGACTAAGTGCTGAGGACAACCTTGAGTTCTTCGGGCGCGTATATCATCTCAGTGCGTCTGAGCGTCAAGCCAGGATCAAGGAGCTTCTGGTCCATCTTGGGCTTTGGGAACGCAGGACTGAGGTAGTCGGGAACTGGAGCAGAGGTATGAAGCAGAAGTTGGGAATCGCAAGGGCGCTGCTCCATCGCCCGTCACTCGTCTTCTTCGATGAGCCGACTGCGGGCTTGGATCCAGTGGCTGCAGCAGCATTGCGAGAGGATCTGGCCAGTCTTGCCTCTAAGGAGGGTGTCACGGTCTTCCTCACAACGCACAACTTGTCGGAAGCGGAGAGGCTGTGCTCCAATGTGGGAGTCATCCGTCAGGGCAGGCTACTCTCGATCGGTTCTCCAGAGGAGTTGCGCACCGGGAAGGGGAGACAAAGAATTGAGGTGCTCGGACGTGGCTTCAGCGATCGGGTGCTGGTGATGTTGAGGCAGAGGCCAGAAGTTCTGTCCACCTCAGCACAGGACAATCGGTTGATCTTGGAACTGAAAGAAGACGCTGACACGGCCCCCCTCGTGAGCCTGGTCGTGGGTTCCGGGGCACAGGTTGAAGAAGTCAGAAAGAGCAAGGCAAGTCTGGAGGAGGTCTTCCTGAAGCTGATGGAGGAGGAAAAGCAATGATTGACGATATCCTGACCGTCGCATGGAAGGAGTGGAAGGAGCTTTTCCTGCAGCGAGGGACCGTCCGAGGGGGTACCCTTGGATTGCTGTTCTTCATCGGAGTATTCGGCATTTTCCTTCCTTGGCAAGTGGGGCCAGTCTGGGTGGAGTCTCCCCTAGTCCTATTGTACTGGGCGTGGGTGCCGCTGTTCTTGGTGACCAGCGTGATCGCCGACTCCTTCGCTGGCGAGCGAGATCGCCACACCCTTGAAATGCTGCTTGCGAGCCGCCTACCTGACAGGGCAATACTCTTAGGAAAGATCGCAGCAGCCGTTGGCTACGGGTCCGGAATCACATTGGTCAGCCTGCTACTTGGTGTGTTAACGGTCAACGTCGCGTTCGGCCGAGGTGAGCTGCTCCTCTATCCCCTCACGCTTTTCGTGTCGATCATCGCCGTGGATCTGCTGACCGCAACCCTAGCCGCTTGTGTCGGCGTCATAGTCTCCCTGAGAGCATCAACTGTTCGAGAGGCGCAACAGACTCTCAGCATAGCCATCATGCTACTGCTGTTCGTGCCTCTTTTCGGCGGTCAAGCGCTCCCTGATGAATGGAAGTCCAGCCTGCTCTCCTTTCTATCCACCTCTGATCCATCACTGATCCTGCTCTTTGCGGTTGCTGTCCTGGTTATAGCTGATCTGACTCTGCTCTGGTTCGCAATGGCGAGGTTCAGGCGGGCGAGGCTGATGCTTGACTGAGAGCGGACATCGAGGCTTTGGAGCTGCGACTACCCCTGATCAGCATCTCAAACAAGGCATAATAACAAGTCGGTCTGACGGCGCCGACAGTGCTGACTGGTGAGTCACGGCGTGGATAGTTCTGTGGTCGTACAGGATCTGACTGAGAAGTACGGCGACTTCGTAGCAGTGGACAGACTGAACCTAGACATCGGAGAGGGCGAGATCTTCGGGCTTCTCGGCCCGAATGGAGCTGGGAAGACCACCACCATCAGCGTCCTGTGCGGGATCTTGAAGCCAACAAGCGGGTGCGTGAGCGTTGGAGGGCATGATGTCAACAGGGAGCTTCAGAAGGTCAAGGAGTCAATCGGCGTATGCCCTCAGGACACGGCGGTGTACCCTTTCCTGACAATCAGAGAGAACATTGAGTTGTTCGGCAACCTGCATGCGATGCCCAACGACAAGCTGAAGGAGAACTTGGGGTACGTGCTCGAGAAAATGCGACTGCTTGAGTGGGCGGACAAACGCGCAGGAGCATGCAGCGGTGGCATCAAGCGTCGCTTGAACATGGCCATGGGCCTGATTCATGACCCGGAGATAGTGTTCCTCGATGAGCCGACGGTAGGAATGGATGTGCAATCCAGACACGCAGTCTGGGATTTCATCAAAGAACTAAAGGCAAGGAACAAGACGGTCGTATTGACGACCCACTACATAGAAGAGGCGGAACAACTGTGCGACAGAGTGGCGATAGTGGATCACGGCAAGCTAGTGGCTCTGGGCACCCCCGCGCAACTGGAGAGCAAGTCGAAGGAGAAGCACCTTGAGGACGTGTTCCTCAAGCTAACCGGCAGCGATGTCAGGGGTGAAGAATAGCTTGAACCTCACTAGAATCATGGCGCTGGTGAACAAGGACATCAAGAAGACAGTGAGAGAGCCAGCGGCGCTTTTCCTGACACTCCTCTTCCCGGTCATGTTGATGCTGTTTTTCGGGTTGGCTTTTGGCAGAGCCGGCGGGGAGTCAACATACCAAGTGGGAGTTGTGAACCTAGATGCTGGCGGGACACAGTCCAGATGGTCAGGATACTTGGTCGGGAACCTGACCAGAATAGGCGTGATAAAGACAACGGAGTACACATCCAACGAGACCGCCCAGGCTGACTTGGCGCAGGGCAAGATTCAAGCTGTACTGGTGATACCGAGAGGCTTCGGGCAGAGTTGCTCTTCGTTCTGGACGGCGGCTGACCCCAGCCTCTGGATCAGAGCGTCAGTTCAGCTGTATTTGGACAGTGGGTCAATGTTCGCGACCCAGGCCATTCCGCCGATTGTGCAACAGGCTCTGGAAGTCACGATACGCGGTCTTCAACAGACCACCGCTCAGTTGCCCATAGAGCTGTCCAGTCCATCCATGATAGCATCCGTGAGGCTTACCACGTTCGACTACATGGCACCCGGAGTGTTCGCGTTTGCGACGATCTTCCTCGTACTCATAGTTAGCTCGTCGTTCACGGTGGAGAGGGAAGAGGGGTTGCTAAGAAGGATAAACACAACGCCGGCAACGCCGTCCGAGTTCATGTTGGCCGCCTCGATTTCCAACATGTTCTCGGCCCTCGCGCAGGGAGTGCTGCTCTTCCTAGTGTCTCTCATAGTGGGATTTCATTCTTCGGCAGGGCCAATAGGTTCGCTCATGGCTTTTCTAATTCTGATGATCTTCTCGCTATGCAATGTCGGATTCGGGTTGGTCACAGCAACGGTGTCGAAGTCCTCGGGGGTGGCCAACGGAGTCTCGTTCATTTTCGTGATACCCCAGATGTTCTTCGGGACGTTCGTCGGAGCTGCCTTGCCTCCTGACATACAAGCCTTTGGAAGGTTGGTGCCGTCCTACTACGTGACGGACGCCATGACCTCCCTCCTCCTAAGAGGAGCCCCTCTAACCAGCCCAGCCATACTTCTGGATCTCGCTGTCGTGTCAGTCTACAGTGTGGCTGTGCTGATGCTGGGCATCCTGTTGTTCAGGAGATGTGGAAGATCCTAGTCGAGGCCAATCTCCTCAGCAGATAGTGTCTCGTGAACTGCTAGCCTTCTCTAACGAGCAGGGAACGCTTCCCTGAGCAAACGAACGCACGTGTCGTGGATCTTTTGTGCTTGACCCGCTGCCTTCTGTGCATCCTCCCTTGTGAAGAGTTCAGATGCGGGTAGCATCTTCAGGTCATCGCCGTACATACTCGGTGCCCTCTTCTCGGCCAACTCCCTGGATGCCTCGGCGAACTCCTCGATCGCGAACCAGTCGGGGAATCGAGCCCTGACTTGCAGGAGGACAGCACTTACGTCGTGTTTCTTCGGGTATTCGATGCCCACGGTCCTCAGCGCAGCCTTTAGGCTCATCTCGACGCACTCTTGGGCGCTGCGCACTGCATAGGCGTAACCGCCCATCTCAGTGGAGGTCTTGATGGTGGTCAGTCGCTGAGCGGCCTGCTCCAACATTGAGGCCGCAATCTCCTGATTTCTCACACTTGGATCACCTCACCGAAGACGAAGTCAGGCTTGAGGTCCCAGTACCAATCCTCTTCCCCGATGAAGACCCTTTGTGCGCCCACGGCCTTCAGCCTCTCCTTGACATGGGTCGCCACCGCCGAAAAGGAGCCATCATCCACAAGAGGAATACCCTCGTCAACTACGTCAAGCAGGATAGGAGGAAATGCCTCTAGTTCCTTGGGCGTCATTGGGAGAAACGACAGGTGCGTGTCGACGCCATCCTGTGCCAACAGGGAGATCTCCCCAGCAATGTCGGGAGACTTCTCCAGTCGGATCAGTTGGTCAAGGCGTGCCGCGAAGTGTTCGGAGAAGTCCGCCACGACGAGCAGGTCTAGATCGCTGTCTGAGCGAGCCTTGCCACGTGCCAATGAACCGTACAGCACAACGCTGTGCAACCCTCGCACTTCCCTTGAGATCGCAGCGCATGCGAGCCCCGTGAGTCTCCTGTAGGGTTCCTGCCCTATGCGCGCTAGATCAGCGAGGTAACCCGAGGCCATCAGCAGGAAGGTCTCCGGGTCGACCAGCCTATACACTCTGGTCCTTCCAGACATGGCGTGCCTGTAGAGGATGCCGATCTTCTGAAGCCTGGCAGTTGCCGCCTTGCCCCTTTGGGGTGACCCAGCTTCTGCGACTATGTCAGCGAAGGTGAACCTTCTGTTGCGGAACCTAGCATAGAGTCGGGCGTAGAGCGACCCGAGCCAGCGTTGAGGCCACATCAGTATACCTGCCGGTTGACCTAGAGAATAAAAATGTTACCGGGTTGTGAACCTTACCAGAAGCTCCCCGGGCAGGCTCCCGACTGGGTTCTAAGTGTATGCTCGACCAGCTGGCCCGTTCTCATTGGTCTGGAGGAGCAAGTTGCCCTATCTCCTTCAGTAGCGTGCAGGCGTTGCAGACCTCTCCTGACGTAGGTTCGCCGCAGACGGTGCAGTCCTTGATGTCGCCCTTGGGATCCAAACCCTTGATCAGGGCCTCACTCAGCTTCTCGCTGCTTTCGAGTATCTGGTACCTGATGCCGGGGTGCTGTCCCTCTAGTTCGTCCATGACCCTCTTGACGTTCCTCCTGATGACCTCTCCTCTGTACGGGCACTCAGGAGCGAACTCGATCCCTGGAAAGACCAGCTTCGCGTACAGTGCCACCTCCTCTTCCGGCGATCTCTTCAACGGCTTTATTCTTCTGACGAACTTGTCGTTCTCGACTACTCCATCGCCCCGCATCATCCTGACCATGTTGCCGGTCATGAAATTCATCAGCGCGGATTCGGCTTCATCATCCAGGTTGTGACCCGTCGCCAACTTGTTGGCACCCAGTTCTCTTGCCCTCTTGTTCAGCATGCGCCTTCTGAACACGCCACAGTTGCAGACCCCGGGCCTGAGCGACGCCAGTTCGTCCACTGTGTAGCCCAGCTCCTCTTTGAAGGAGTAGATGTGGTGCTCGATCCCCCTTTCCCTAACGATTTCTTCCGCGTTCCTGAGGTTCTTATCATCTACCCCCTTTATGCCCTGATCGATTGAGATTGCGATGAGATCAATGCTGTCGCCGTGCATCCTGTTGAACTTGTCCAGCAGGTGAAGTACCGTGACCGAGTCCTTGCCCCCAGACAGGGCGACCGCTATCCTGTCTGCAGTCTGGATCTGTTCGTACTCTCCGATGGTCCTCCTGACTCTCCTCTCGAAGAAGTCAGTGAAACACTTCCTGCACAGAAAAAGACCGTTGTATCTCAGTTCGATCTCGCTACGGCTGCTGCATCTCGTACATGTCTCATGTGCCATCGTTGGGATGAACTCGCCTAGCCTTCAGCTGTGTTAAAGGTTTTTGCATCCGCCCTCTTCTAGCATTTCATGCGTATCCCCAAGGGCTCAAGCCGCTAACCTTCACCAGTAGCGTTAGAAATGGCGGAGGGACGATTGGCTCGTCAAGGAAGCGCTGGAGTCAGGCCCAAGTCCGAGTTGCATCGAAAGACATTGCCAACTCGCCCAGAGGCTGCGGAGAGAAGCAATCGGTTTCCTGACCTCATCGTACTCGGGCACTCTACATACAAGCTCTCTTGTTTGCAGCACCTTCCTCTCAAGCATTAGCGAAAGGGCTTCCGGAGATCACTGGACCGTTTACCTTGATAGGTCTTGGGTTGAGATTTGCCCCATAGCTTCAGTCAGTTAGAGCGAATTCGGTCGGGTTTTTCTTGGCTCAAACCATTTCAAAGAGAGTCTCCGTGATGGGGGGAATTGACCGGTCGTTTTGTGAAGGAATTATATGGTTGTTTATGTCTGTAGAAAAGTTGGGATTTCTCCTGCTACGATGGCGCAATAATTAGGAAGAGATAAATAGATATGTGCCCACAGATATTCGGAGTGAAATGCTTGAGATGTGGATCGGGAAAAAGGGGAAGGTCGTAGCTTTATTCTGTTTTGCCCTTGCGTTGATCTTGGTTCGCGCGACGGACATAGTAAGTGGACCTGTCGCACCCGGGCCTTCTGCTGTCATTCCTATAGAGGGGTTTTCGGTCGGGATTGAAGAGGCGAGGTCCCTGGCCCGCGCGGAGGGATACGAGGTATTGTTGCCGACATACGTTCCCGGAGGTCTCGCTTGCAGAGCCGTGCTCGTTGGTGTATATACGACGGGGGCGGACGAGGAGTGGCATACAGATCAAATCATCCTAGTCTTCTCTGATAAGGAGTTGAGCCTTAGTGAGGCATATCGATCTTGGTTGCCCATTCTGAGCCGTGAGACCTCATATGTTCGAATTGAGGGAAGCCACCAACCGGGAATGGTGCATCAACTGGATCTTTCCATATATCTGCCGCCACACGAATTCTGGAACAGTCACCCGCGGGATGAAGCAAGGAACATGATAATCAGGGAAATAGACAAGTACGTAACAGAGATAAGAGAGAAATTCTCAGGCTCCGATCTGGTGAGCATCTGGAGAGACGAGCTGGCGGGTTGGCCAGGATGGGTAAGGATTCAAAAGGAGGGATATGTCGAAAAAGACAACTCGATATCTGGATTCCCATATACTGGGTCATACGTTAGGATTTACTCTCCAGAAGCAACATACACAATCCGTTCGGCTCTGTCAATCAATGAAACGCTGAGGTTTGCCAATTCGCTTTCGAGCGATTTCAAGATTTCGTTGGATCCCTCCACGGCTGAGGAGGGAGTAGGTCCACTCTATGTGACAGAGGCCTATATTGAATTCAGAGACCGAAGCACTCAAGTACAAGTTTGGTGTATACTGCATCGGTAGGCTCGAATCTTTGCAGGTCTAGGAAGCTATCTGGACACACATACTCGTGGGCTTAGACTCAAACAACTTCGCTGAAGTAGGAGCGGTAAGAAGGATAATTCTGTGGTGGTACGAACAAAGATCTTACTATTCATATATGGACGACGGTGTTGGAAGCACATCTTACGGTAGCAGCATAGACAACCAATTCCACACATTTGCTATCAACAATGTTGTTGGTGCCTTTAGGACCTGGGTATTCTATCGTGACGGAGCTGAAGTTGGCAGATACACATTCAAAACAATGTCCTACGGAAGGTTCGTGTTGTCCCAACTGGAATCGGCTCATGATTCGGTGCCCGGAAACCCGAATACCGAGGTCAGTCATTGGAAGAATCTACTTTGGCTGGCGGACGACAGATACTACTATCCATGGTACAACTCACTACTTCGGGAGCTGCCTGGCTGGCTTTTTCCAATGTGGATGGGTACAAGGTCTCAAATACAGAATACCGTACAAAGATAATATCTTAAGCCAAATCATCTTCCGATACAGGTGGCACTCATCAACGTTCGAGACCCCATCGCAGCTCGCGTTGCCCTCTCTTCCATCAGATGTGAGCGTCCGGTTCCTATCCGATGACTGGAAAAGATGAGATGCGCAACCTAGCGCAACCCATTGGTATGAGCGAAATCGCCTCTTCAGGTTCGCTGGATAGGACTGGGCTTTCCTGCAGGAGCCCCACCAGTCCGTTTTTTTCCTGCCTCCATTGCGGTACTCTCTTGCCCTTTGCAGCGAGTCTCAATGGTGTTTCCTCGGACATGAAAGGCTGGCCATGAGTAGGCATTCCAAGTTTGATGACCTCGAACGATCTCTCAGGTCTTTCGGGGTCAACCATCAGTCCATAGTTCCAAGGGGTGGTGGGATGTACCTCATAGGCCGGCCAATCGTCAGTGCCGTCACACTTGACCCATCTCTCTCCTATCTGCAGGGAGTAGGTTAACGGCCCCCTGCTGACAGAAACCGAGTTTCTGTTTTTCGGCCAGACGGTCAGGCGTATTTCCATAGGCAACACCAGTTGCACCTTGTCCCTATCGCTCCACTCTCTTTCAATGAGTACGTACTTCGGAGGGTCTAGCCTGACCGCCTCGGCGTGGTCGTTGATCAATAGGTGTGGATCCCTGCACCACCCAGGGATCCTCAGAAGTAGCGGGAACGTCAGGCGTCTTCGTGTCAGTACGGTGAGGCTCACAGTCTCATCAAATGGGTATTCGGTTTCTTCTACGATCTTGACAGTGGTACCATCGGCAACTTGCGCCTCAACCTCTGAGGGAGCGAACAGGACTGCGGCCAGACCGTTGTCCTGAGTGGCCATCCAGAGGTGTTCTGCGTAGTACGGCCAGCCCATCCCCACATTGTGCACACAGCAACGGTACAACCCCGGATCATTCGACAGCATCGTCTCATAGGACAGTTGCGTCCCGGAGTTCTGCAGCAGAGGCGACTTGTTTCCTCTGTCCAACTGTATCATGTTCGGAGCGGTGAGATAGTGCAGACTCTTGAGATCTGCGGACATCGAGGCAGGGAACGAATTGAAGGCGATCTCCTCGCACCTGTCGGCGTAGATCGGATTCCCAGTTATCGACAGCAGTATCTCGTTGCTGCGCATGAACTCGACCATCGAGCAAGTCTCAGACCCCTGCCTGGGGTCGACGAAGCCCGGTCGCGCGTTCTCGTCTGCTCCGAACATCCCGCCTGGAACCTGCCCGTAAGTTCGCATCACCTCTTCGTAGTTCCTCTCCGTTGCTCTGAGGTGACGAAGATCGTGAGACTGTTGGTAGAACTGAGCGGGTTCTCTGAAGCTCTGGCATATGTTCACACCGTGCCAACTGGGGATGCCACTGATCCAGTCAGCTGTGCGTTCGTGTACGATAGTCGCTAGTTCGAGCAGCCACTTCTCTCCTGTGTGGTTGTAGAGCCAGTAGATACTGTGAAGATTGTCTCCGCCCCTGACTTTCTGCCAACTCCCAGGCAGAAGGCTCTCCTTCGGCAAGCCATGCTGCCACTCGAAGTACTTGGTGACAAACGGGATCACGCGGCTGTCTCCAGTGGCCTCTTGGAAGGACTTGAGCACATCCAACATGAGCATGTTTGGCCAGAGATCGTTGTTCTCCTTGTTGATGCGAGGGCCAAAGTACCCATCTGGCTCCTGGCTGGACAGGACCGCCTCTACCCACCTTCTTGCCTCTGCGATTATCCGTTGGTCGCCGAGCACACTCCCCAGGTCTCCGAAACCCCTGAGCCAGTATGGAACCTCTTCCCATCCGTAATCGCCTTGCCCCTCTGCACTCGCCCATGCGCTTCCCTTAGACTGGCACCACTGGCTTGTCTCCGGAAGGCGTCCGATCATTCCATCTGCCATCAGCAGGAGTTGCTGCCTCAGCCATCCCTTCGGGCGCACGTTTCCGACCGGGAGCTTCACTAGGGGGTTGGGCAACAATGGCTCGCGATTGGAGACATAGAACCGGTTATGGCCTGAGGTGGGGGGTGTCGAGACTATCTTCAGCATCTGATCCTCGCCATGGCTTGGTTCTCATTATAACGCTTGTGAATCACGCCAAGTCCTCTGTCCGTCACGGGAAAACCTTAAGACGAATAGGAGCTCGTCCCGGCCAGACAGTACATGAAGGTAACACTCGGACTTCAAAGCTACTCGCTCAGGAAGATGCCATACGAGAAAGCGGTTGAGGAGATCGCGGGCCTCGGGCTGGGGTATGTGGAGGCCTTCCCGGGGCACCTGCCTCCAGAACAGGCAAGCGTTTCCAAGTCGAATGAGCTGTACAAGAAACACAAGGTAGAGTTGGTGAGCCATGGAGTGAACGCGATGCACAACAACGAGGAGGAATTGACTGCCCTCTTTGACTTCGCGAAGGCTTCCGGAGTACGGGTTCTGACTGCGGATCCAGACCCCGAAAGCTTCGACCTGCTCGATAAACTAGTCGACAGATACGGCATCATGGTCGCGATCCACAACCATGGTCCCACTCACAGGTACGGAACAATAGACAGCATAGTCGATGCGGTTGAAGGGCACAACGAAATGATAGGCATGTGCTTGGACACAGGGCACCTGGCTAGGTCTGGGGGGGACATGACGGAGGCAGTGAAGAAGCTCGGAAAGAGGATCTATGGTGTGCACTTGAAGGACGTTGACAGAGAGAATCGAGAGGTCGTGTTCGGAACCGGGCGGCTGGATTTCCGCGAGATGCTCTTGGCAATGCAGGAGAGTAGTGCAATTACGGAATGCGTGGTCGTCTTGGAATACGAACCAGATGATCCGCTCCCCGGCATAAGGAGATCTCTTGAGAACATCCGGGCCCTGATGGGCGATGTCCTCGGCAAGCCCGCCCTATGAAGCCTGTTCCTGTAGCGGCGAGGAGATACTTGAATACTTAATTGAGTAATTGACTAATCGTGGGCATTCTCGAGGAGATAGAATCCGAGAGCAAATGGAGAATTATCCAAGCCCTTGCTAGGAAGGATAGGACACCAAGTGAGTTGGCCAGGATACTGCGGACATCCGTCGCCAACATCACGCAGCACTTGTCCAAACTGGAGTCAACAGGGTTGGTTAAGAGGGTCGGGGTGGAAAGGGGAAGTGTGGGAAGACCGTTCGCGCGGTATTCATTGGGCAGAGGGTTCGTTCTGCTGGTCGAGGCAGTTCCCGGTGAAGCGAGGAAGGTCTCCCTGGAGGCTGACCAAGACATGGTTGTCCACCTGAACATATGGGATATTCCACAGAGAGAGTACCATCGCTACGTCGAGGAATTCTGGTGGGAGATACAAGACTACATGGAATGGATTGAGGCCCTAGCCGTCTTTGGGTCGGTTGCCAGAGGGAATGCCAGAGCGGGCAGTGACATAGACATGCTGATACTCGCCAGGAAGAATTCGAAGCGGCTAGAGGAGAGGTTTGGGGCTAAGATGGTTGGACCAAGGGGGAAGGGCAGGATGGTGATGGCGAAGGTGTTCTCCTCGCGGGAGTTCGACGACATGCTGAAGGCTGGCAGTGCCTTTGCCAAGGAAGTCGTATCAACCATGAGGACGATCTACGATCCCAACAGAGTCCTGGAGGTCGTGAAGTGAGTGGGGCTGAGAGAGGCAGTCGAGGGAGTATTTACGAGAAGCAGAGCTAACGCTGGTGGCAGCCGAGGCGATCCTCGAACGGGCTAAGGAGACCAAGGAGGATCTGTGGGCACAAGTTGTGAAGAACGCGTATGATGCGATGGAGCATGCTATTTCCGCTGCCCTCGCCCGGAAAGGCGTGCTCATCCCCAAAGAGCATCCGGACAAGGTTGCCAGCTTCATCAATAACTTCGATCTCAGGAATTCGGATGTGGAGCATCCCTTGATGGAGTGGTCAGGAAGAGGGGAAGGGCCCAATACGTGGACATAAGGGGAAAAGATCTACACGTGCTTCATGAGTTCTTCGGCATACGGGACGCTGAAGAAGCTGTAAGAGATGCGAGGCGAGTGTTGGACTCAACGAGGAGACTGCTCTCGCAATGAAGTCGAGGACATGGATGATTCTGCAGGCTGAATCGGACACCGGTTCCACGGAATTCGCCCCAAGGTGGATCCCGAAGCATGAGTGACAGGGTCATCGACGCCATTTGCAGGATTCTTGAGCCATTTGTAGCAGAGGCATTGCCTTCTGGGGGCATTGCCGCTCAGCGAACTTGGTAGTGTTCAATTTCCGACCTCAGAAGCCACCCTTTTCAAAGGGTGGCAGTTCACTAGCCCTTCTCAGACGCGGTTACTACTGCCCACTGGAGGAGCCGATTGGCTAGCTCCTCAGTGCGAGGGGATGTAGAGGGCTCTGTCCTCCAGCGGCAGATGAACCCTAGCTCCTTCCTTCAGATGCGACAAGGCGATCCCCACGGACAACTCCATGCCCTCCCTGCCCACTTCCGGGTTAGCTTGCGTTTCAGAACCAGTTTCTAGGGCTGTGACGAGGTCCGCTATGCATCTGACGGTCGGGCTCACTCTATCGAATGCAGGGAATCCTGACCTTTCATGAAGCAGCCACTTCTCAGCCCCCTTCTTCAGTACTCTGAGCTCCCACTCAGTTCCGTTGTCCAACACTCTCACCGCTCCCTTCGTGCAGTCAACTTCGAACTCGTACATGCCGATCGACGGCGACAAGAAGCCGTGAACCTCGCCGAGGAACAGGACGTAGCCCATTGCCACGAGCGGGTCTTTCTTGAAGGCGTTCTTCTCCTTGTCGTACTCGGGGTCTGAGAGCGCACCTTGGACGTAGTTCGCTTTGGGATCTCCCAGAAGGAACCTTATCGTGTCGACAGTGTGGCTGTGAGTGTGCATCAGTATTCCCAATGAGTATGCGATCGCCCCCTTTGGTTCGCCTATGCTGCCGTTCATCACGAACTCCCTCATCGCATGATAGCCAGGATGGAATCTTCGCAGTGTCCCCACGTTGAGCTTCACGCCGTTCCTCTTGCACGCCTCGACCATATCGTCTGCCTCTGATAACGAACAGCACATGGCCTTCTCGCAATAGATGGCCCTTACCCCGTTGTTCGCGGCAAACGTCACTATCTCGTGGTGAAGGGTGGCTGGCGTCGTGACGCTCAGTATGTCGAGATTCTCCTTCTCTATCATCTCCCTGTAGTCCATGTATCTGGATGGAACCTTCCACCTTTCGCTGAAAGTGGCAAGCTTCTCCGGGTTGATGTCCGCGGCGGCCACCACCCGCGTGTTGCCGATGGCCCTGTAGGCGGCGGCATGTGAGTAGGGCAAGATGCACGCATCATAGCCTATGACCTCATCGTCGATTGATCCCCCCATCCTTCCGCATCCCGCCACTCCCACTCTATACTCCTTCAAGGTGGAGAATACACACACACTCCATTGAGACTATAAGCGTTCGGTTGCGTCAGTCGAGGCTCTTGTGTATCGTCATGTTCTCCTCGATTGTCTGGAGGACGGCCTCTACGTTCTCCAGCGGAACGTCAACGTTGATCTCTGGTTGCACCATGAATCCGCCCTTCCTGCTCGCAAGGGTCCTCATCTCCCCCGCGACCGTTCGCCTTATGTCCTCAGGCCCTCCAAACGGGAGCAACCACTGCCTATCAATGTCTAGGTTGATCGTCACTTTCCCTTTGCATGCACGCGCTATGTTCTCAACGCCGTTGACCCTGTCCTGAATGTTCAAGGCAGTGACGCCAGATTCGACTATGTCGTCCACAACTTCCATCACGTGGCCGTCGCTGTGCAGGTGAACGTGAGCGCCAGCCTTTCTGACCTCACCGAAGATGGCCGCGTACGACGGGAAGATGTACTTCCTGAACTGCTTCTCACTGATCGGCATCCTGTCCTGGAGTCCCAAGTCGTCCCCGAATGAAACGGCATCCACTCCGATTCTGAGGATCCTCCTCACGAGCTCGAGGTTGTACTGGGTCACCATGTCGATCAGCTTCTGCAGTTTCGGTTCATCTGTGGCGATGTCTCTCATCAGATTGATGAATCCCCTGAGATAGTGAAGTCGCATGAACATGAAACCGTGCGGCAAGCCTCCAATGACAAGCGCTCCCTCTTGCCTGAGCTTCCTGAGGTTCTCCTCGACGAGGTCCCACTTCACCATGACATCTCCCTCAGAAACCGGCATTCCAATGTCGGGATCAGGTGGCTTCAGCTCGTCGAAATTGCTCCAGTCTTTGAGAGGGTTCTTCAGGACCTGCCCTGCCAGACCGTCAACTTCGTAGTGCCATATGCACCCCCACTCATCAACGAGCATCGTTCCTTTTCTTCTGACGCCGAAGCAATCGTAGCAGATAGTGCCCTTCCTGAAGTAAGGCAGGGCCAGTTTGTGTCTATCGAACACGTCCTCTAGCTTCTCCCTGTACTTATGCCAAGCCGCCTGGAGCACACCGACGCTCACCGGGATCCAGTCCGGATTCCGGAACTCGACAGTCCTCAAGTAGTTCTCTCTTACCTTCTTCGCGTCGGAGACTGCCTGCATCAGCCGCTCCATTCTCGTCCGAGTGCCTCTGCGCGAGTTGAAATGCCTTGCATGTCTGGAGCCGTTTTCTGCTTCTTGCGTCGACACGAGTCGCAGATGCTGAATAGTTTTATCTTCATCGCCCACGGACCTGCTTGGTGGAGGGAGATCTCAGCCGATCCAGACAAGTCGAAGACGTATCCGACCGGCCCCATTGTCTCGGTCGGAAAGGAGAGAAGGCTCCTGTCTGACTGCTACAACCTCTGCGCCGATATCTCGGCCACTTCGGGTTTCAATACGCTCTCAAGGGACATCAGCTTCAGCGAGGACTTCGTGGAGAAGCACAGTGACAAGCTGATCTTCGGCTCTGACTTCCTTTGCATCGCTCCTGACGGACATCAGGATGGCCCTATTATGAGACATCTTGAGTTGCTGCGGACCCTCAGGATCCTAGGAGAAAACGCCCTATCACTCATGGGGGAATGACCATGCACGTAGGCAACGGTACCACTAGACCGTCTAGTTTCCCCTCAGTCCACTCCTGATGTCAGCGAGCACCTTGCTGTTCTCGTAGGGCTTGACGAATAGCTCGTATTCCTCGGTAGGAATCGGCTTGCCGTACTCCGTTGTGACTGTCTGGTACTCAACGGTTCTAGACTCTATCTTCCTGCAGGGGTAGTCATCACAACGGGCGCAGTTCTCGATCCTCTTCGCAAGAACGCACGGACGCACTGGACAGGAGGGGTCGATTCGTTTGGGGTTTTCGCTGTCGTCGGTCAAGCATCCGTCACATTGGATCTCCTGAGGAAGGATCCGGAACCCATAGAACTTGAACCAGCCGTCGCTCACTCTCTGTTGATCTTCGGGGCTGTGTATGTTTTCCTTGTATGCAGGACAGAGATCGCATCTGTATCCGCAGCGGGCGATCATGTTGTTCCGTCTTGCGCAAGGGGAAGCGTCCGTCGTTAAAAGCCTTCGAGCAATCGCAGCGCTGTCGGTATGGGCCGAAACTTTCTTTGTGCAGCTGATAGTACCGAACTTCCATGCTCGTGAAGGCATAAGTCCTTTCGCGGGCGATGTGAGAAGCAGCGGGACTGGAAGTCAGATGGGATCCAAGTGGTTCGAGAAGCCGGTGAGGATGATGCGATGGGATCTGCTCGGCGAGTACGAGAAGGTCAAGACCCTCGACCTGGATGCTTGGGCGAGGGAGAAGAGGGAGAAGTGGCACTGCAACTGCGAATGGCTGGTCGGAGTGCCCGGACAGGCTCCAGGCACGGGCCACCTGACTGCCTTCAACGCGGAGGGCTTCGAGAGGTATCCGGGTTTCGAGGAATTCGACCTGCTCAGGGAATACCTGCCATACGCCCGCAAGTACGGGATCAAGGCGATAGCCTACCTCAACATGCACTGGTACTCCTATGACTTCGCTGCAAAACATCTAGGCTGGGAACAGCTGACTTCGACCGGCGAGAGCTACGGCCGTCTCTATCCGCTCTACGGGAACGGGACGACGCTGTGCGTCAACTCACCTTGGAGGGACTGGGCGTTCTCGCTGATCGAGGAGACCATGAAGACCGGCGTAGACGGCGTCCTGCTCGACGGACCCGTGGTTTTCCCTGACTGTTGCTACTGCGAGCACTGTCAAGAGAAGTTTCGCCGCAAGTACGGAGAGCCCATCCCGAAGGAGGACTGGAAGAGCGACCTCTGGAAGGAGTTCGTCATGTTTCGGGAGGAATCGCTCGCTGACTTCCTGCGCGACGCGAGGTCGAGCGTGCGCGAGGTCAACCCTGACGGCGTGATATTCCTGAACGCGGGAGGTTGGCATGCTTCGGGCTGGAGGGTTGCGAGGGACATACAGAAGGTCGGTCCTCACCAGGACTTCAACGGTGCAGAGGAGTTCTTCCACCCGCGCACTACGGTGCAGAACCTGTTCGCCTCCGCGATCATGGCGAAGTACCTGGTGGCTGGAGGGAAGCCCGCGATAGTCTACACGCATCACGCCCTCGGTGCTTGGCACTACAAGTTCCTCCCTCCCTGGGAGCTCAAGCTCGCGATAGCGCAGACCGTTGCCTGCGGGGCCAACCCATGGTTCGCGTTCTTCGGAAGGGCATACGACAACGACGACACGGGAGCGCAAGCCGCGGGAGAGATACAGGGTTTCCTGGAAAGGAACGAGGAGTACTACGAAGGTTCCCGCTCGACCGCAACCGTGGCGCTTCACCACTCCGCGCAGACAGGAACCTTCTACTTATCGGAGCAGGCTGAGCTCTATAGGGATCTCGGAACCGGCAAGGAGCAGGACCTGATCGCGGATTTGGGCAAGGGCAAGACAGCTGTGGACTGGAAGAAGAGGAAGGCGACGTGTGAGGACCTCCTAGCCGCGTCGTTCCAGGGCTACTGCAACATCCTGCTGAGACAGCACATCCCGTTCGACGTGGTCCTCGACATGGGGATCACGGAGGAGAACCTGAGACGGTACGAGACCCTCATCCTGCCCAACTCCGCGTGCCTCAGCGACCAGCAGGTCCAAGCGATTGAAGGGTTCGTCGACAACGGGGGCAACCTGTTCGCTTCCTTTGAGTCGGGGGTGTTCGACGAGAAGGGGAACGTGAGGGAAATTCCGGCGTTGGACGACCTCTTGGGAATCGAGAGCAGGGAGGGCATGTTCCGTGCGATGCTCGGGGAAAACTACATGAGGGTTGTAACTCCTAGTTGGCCGTTCGACGCAGGGGATCTTCTGCCCAGAGGCCCGCACTGCCTCAAAGTCACGACTGACAAGGACTCGACGGCTCCGATCGTGTTCTTGGAGCCCATCCCGTCGTTCTATACGCCTCTTACAAAGGAGTCGCGATATCCAGCAATGGTTCTGCGGTCTCACGGTAAGGGCAAGACCGCATATTCGCCTCAGCTGCTGGGTGCCTTCTACGGAACATACAGGGTCGAGCACATAGAGCAACTGGTGGTCGGCACGGTCAAGGGGCTGAGCCGAAGAATGCCGATGGAAGTGGAGGCGCCCCCGACCGTGTTGGTGGAAGTCCGGACGCAGATCAGACCACATAATCGTACCTTGATCCACATGGTGAACTGCAGTGGCGACATGCAGAGACCACTCTCCACCATAATCCCGGTCAGAGATGTGGCTGTCAAGCTCAGAGACCCCTCGGCCTCTAAGGCCAGAAAGCTGTCCGACAACAAGGAAGTGCAACTTGAAAGGCAAGGAGCATGGTGTCAGTTTAGGCTACCGAACTTGGACTTCTACGAAGTGGTGGTCGTGGAGTAGTAGTGGCGAACCAGGTGAGGCAAGAATCGGGTCCAGTCCAACCGACAGGACACCCCTAGGACACGAGGTTGGAGTCTATGGCTTGAGCCATGTGCTTCAGGCCCTTGCCCAACTCCGGTGCGTCGAGGATTCTCCTACGCTGCAACGCCTCCTCCAGTCCCGGGTCGATCGGGAGTTCGAACACCAGTCCATCAGCGGTGATGCGGCCCAGTTCGTCAAGATCTGCAGTGCCGAAAGGTCTCATAACTTCACCACACTTGCATGTCACGTATGACATGTTCTGAACGACTCCCAAGATCTTCACGCGCTCCGCCTTGAGCAGTGAGGCCATCCTTGAGACTACGCTGACCGACATCCTAGAGCCAGTCGTGACCAGCAGAGCCCAGGCCTTTGGTCCCACCATCTTGATGAGCGTCATCAGTTCCTCCCCCATACCCGGCGGCATGTCCACCAAGAGATACTCCAGTCCCCCCCAGTTGACCTGTGAGAGTAGCCCCATTATCAGGCCTTCGAGGGCCTCCCCCCTGACGGGCAATGTCTCCTCTCCCGCATAGGTTGACACAGAAACGACCTTCACTCCGTCAACCACGCACGGGCTCAAGCCGGACCTACCCCCAGCGGGCACGCCCTGGACGTTCAGCACCTGGCTCAACGATGTCCCTTGAACATCAAGGTCGAGGAGCCCGACCTTCTTCCCCAGCCTAGAAAACGAAAGTGCTAGGCCGGCCGCGACTGTGGACTTCCCTACTCCTCCCTTGGCGCTACAGACGAGGATGACGGTCCTGATCTGCGCCAGCCTATCAGATGCCATCCCGATCCTCGGGTCGCCTACTGGCTGGTTCATTTCTCGAGTACCACGCTCTCCAAAACTGCGCCGGAGACATCGGCTATGTCGTAGTTCTTGCTCGCGCACTTCGGGCACTTCATCCACGCGTAGATGAGTTCAGGAAGGTAGTGAGTTGGGGCGTCCCTGTGGCCAGACTCGTCCAGTATCATCAGTTCGGGTGGAACAGCCTGCAAGAGATCCTTCTCGACGTCGCCGAAGCTCCATTGCGCCCCACACCTCCTGCATTCAAACCTCGTGTCCGCCAATTCGACCTCGAACTCCAAGCCCTCTATCCCAGCTGACTTGGACAGAGTCACTAGAGCCTCCTTCATCGTCTCGGGGTCGATCATCGACAGCGTTCCTATCTTGATCATCGCCGAGACGACCCTGCCTCCTCCCTCGGACTTCACGTAGTCTTGCACTGCAGAGATCAGCCGTGAGGCCATGGTCCACTCGTGCATCTCATCTCTGACCGCGGTGGGGCCGTTAAATCTCTTGGTCTTCTACCCCAGCAATCGACTTAAAGCCACTCATGGTATCGACTCACCACTTGCCCCTCGCAGTTGGCATCGATGTGGGCACATCGTCCGTGAAGGCGGTTGCACTCACTGGGACAACGGTCTCCTCCTCAGTTCGGATTCCCACAATGGTGCCCACAAAGACCTCGACCCTGTGGACTCTCTTCAGGGAGGCCCTGACTAGTCTCCTTCCTCCCGAGGAGCGAATGAAGGTCGGGTCATTGTGTGTGAGCGGAAGGGCGCCCACGTTGGTCGGGATACGAGCGGATCAAGAAGAGGGTCCAATAGTGGGGTGGCAGAGCAGCTCGATGAGAGCGGAGGAGAGGTTCTACATGGACTCGATTGCGAAGTCCCTGATGGAAGAAGATCGCGACCTCTACGACAGCTGTAGGTTCTTCGTGAACCCACACGAGTTCCTGACGTACAGACTCACTGGTTTCGTCAGGTCGTCCACTCCTTCAGCACTGTATCACCCTTGGGGAGGGTACGTGACTGAGGCCACGAGGAGGATCAGACGGATGAGGATAGACACGGCGAGGGTTGCGCCTCAAGTTGTCTTGGGGTCCATTGTCGGGGCCATCTCGAGGACTGCGGCTGACGAACTGGGACTTGACTCGGCCGTGCGCATAGTCATGGGCGGCTGGGACTTCATGTCCGACTTGCTGGGGTCGGGCATCATCGTTTCTGGAGAGCTGCTCATCAGAGCAGGCACTTCGCTCGCAGTAGACGCTCTCTGGTCGGAACCCTTGAACGTTGATGGGTTCTTCTCGATTCCTCACTTCATTTCGGGCCTCTTCGTGGTAGGGAAAGTTGTCAGGCCTTCGTCAGGTCACTCGGGCGACTTTACAGCCGAAGGTCAGGAGAACACCCCCCTACGCAAACACGGTGTGCAAGAGATACGCGAGGTGGCAGGAGTGGTATCATCACTGGAGAGCATCATAGGGAGGCCTTCCACCATTGTGTGTTCTGGAATGAATGCGCTCGATGACGTCTTCTGTCTCGAACTGGCACGGGTCTTGGAAAGAGGAATGGAGCAGGTCAGCAACCCAGTAACCGAGGCTAGAGGAGCAGCGATCGTAGGCTCAGTCGCTTCAGGGTTGACGCCAACGTACGAGGACCACATCCGTGTGATCAGATCGGAGCGGAAAACGATGAGGTTCGAGTGAGAAGACGTGGGAATCCGCCGTTATCCTCGCGTCAGGGCTCTGATGTAGAGACGGCTAAGGCTTAATTTCCCCTTGGGTCACAAGACGGGCGATGAGACCTAGGCCCGCGACCGTTTTCGCGGTAGTGGTGCTTCTAGTCGGTTTTGCGCTCTCTCCACGCGGGACAGCACCCAGCGTGCAGTTCGACACCTCCTTCTGGGATCTCTCGAGAATTGGAGCGCCCACGAACGCGATAATGGGGGAATGGCAGACTCTCGAGTCCGGTGTGATGAGGTCTAATGTGACCTACTTCAGCGAGATGTACGGCGGTTCGCCGGTGATAATTGAAGGGCTCCTGTATAAGCCCAATCAGGACGGAAGGCTGCCGGCTGTCCTCGTCATGCATGGATCTTTTGGCAAGGCAGAATCCATGGCGTACTTCGCCGAGTTGTTGGCGACCAAGGGATACGTGGCGCTTGCTATCTCGGGGCCTGGGCAGGGCGGATCGACTGGTCCAAGTGAGACCAATGAGAACAGGCTGAACCTCACGGGCGGAGCATACTACTCCTATTACTACAGGCTCCTTTACTCTGCCATGAGGGGAATAACCTTTCTCACCGAGCTGCCGTTCGTTGACGCCAACAGGATCGCAGCAACCGGAGCCTCGCAGGGGGGCCTTGAGTGCCTCTGGCTCTCAGCTCTCGACTACAGGCTGAGAACGGTGGTCCCGATCGTGGCCGGGGGCAACTTCTCGTTTTTGGTATATTCCGGATCCTTCGCCCTAGGGCACCTGCCCGCTGGCACGAGGCTTGACGATCCCGAGGGAGAGTTGCTGATGAAGTACTTCGACCCTCTGGCCTATGTCCCCGAGTCCAGAGTCCCTGTGCTTATGTTGGTGGGGACAAGCGACGAGTTCTTTCCGATTGACAGCTACAACCAGACCTACTCCTCGCTGAAGTCGGAGAAAGCCATACTTATCGTGCCCAACACGGGTCACTTCGTCCCGAGGGCGGAATGGATATCTTCCGCCGAGGCGTGGTTGTCCAAATGGCTGAAGAATGAGGGCACGTTCCCGCAAGTCTCGCTTCTTTCGGTTTCAGGGAAGGACGGTAGAATGGTGGTCAATGCATCCGCGGAGGGAGTGGATGGAGCAGTGCTGAACTTCAGGGACGGGTGGCCTTGGTCGAGATGGGAGACCTATCCGATGAACCGAACGGGAGAGCAATGGTCCACCTCGTTGCCCCTCTCGCCAGTCGATGTCACTGTCTACGTGAGTGGCGTGTCAGCCGGCAACCAAGTCGTCTCGTCGAACACCAAGCTGTACAAGGCTGACCAGATGGGTCTATCATCCACAGTCCTTTTCCTGTTCTGCGTGTTCTCCGTCGTGCTTCTCGTCAGAGTGAGCATTACAATGGATTGGATCTCGTCGCTCGAGAGGGCGGTCGTCTGGTCTGCCATCTGGTGCACTACGATGTTGCCCCTGCTGGTAGGCGGCGGCGTTGCCCCGTTGTCGGCGTGGACGATAATGCGGACATACGAGCTCTGGGTTCACCCCGCTCTGCCCTTCATGATCTTCGCGCTGTTGCCCGCCGGAGCTTTGCTCGCGGCAGGTTCTGACCGTTGGCTCAAAGCGATCTCGGTGATTGCGTTGCTGGCGACGGGTCTGCTGTCGATCCTCGTGCTCTCATACGTCAATTCGATTGCGAACTTGGCGCTGGGTACGACGTTTTGGGCTCAGCTCGCGATAGTCATAGCGCTGTTCGCCGAGCCACTAGTGGCGAAGAAGCCTCCCTCACTCGATCGGTCGATCGCTTCGCTTTTCGAGAAGAAGGCTAAGCAGTGACCGTGTCGGTCAGATCAAACTGAGCCTTTCCGAACTCAACTATGTTGAATTTGATGTCAACCTTGTGTTGGCCCGGGGTCAGTCCACCTTCCTTCTTCACGGTCACGTTCAGCGAATCCCCAACTGAGAACTTCATCGGGATCTGAACTAGGTCAGAGACCTTTACTGTCGTGTCTCCCTTCTTCAGTAGAATTGACTCTGGAGCAACCGGCTGGCCATCGACCGCTAGCACCACTTCTCCCTTCAGATTGGCCGACCCAAGTTTGTTCTTCAGCGAGAACGTGAAGCCCACTGTCTTATCCTCCTCCTTCAGGTTCTTCAGGCTGCCCTTGACGTAGAGCTGCCTTAACATGTATGCTGGCAACATATCTCCGTTCGCGCCTGTGTTCCCTCGTGGGCTTTTTACTGTTTCGTGGCTTTTCGGCAACACATCGCACAGGGACTAACGCCCTGTCCGGTTTTTTCGGCTCCTTCGTGACTACTTCCCATCACCCAGAACTAGGTTGATAGCTTCGCTCATGGGGAATACCTTCGCTTCGTTGTAGTTCGTGATCCCTCTCTCATCAAGCTCGACGAACACTACCCTTGATGTCGCGGCGTCGACGCATTTCTCCAACACAAGCGCCTTCACGTCGTTACGCAACTTGGTCCCGGACAGCCTGATTATGGATTTCGCCATGTAGGCCATATGCTGACCGCCTATGAGGCCATAGCCAACCGCTCCGAGGGCGCCCTCGACGTCGACGACCGGCTTCTCCTGCCTTGCCTCAATCGCCGCCTGGAGAACCTTCTTCTCCGACATTCTATCGCCTACGCTGCTCTTCAACCAACTCGTCGCGATCAGGACTGAATTATATGAACCAGCGAGTCTTACGAGCGAGTTGACTTGCACCGAGATTCTGCCCTGCAGCTCTCTTGCCTTTGCAGCTAGGAATCCGGGTGGCGTACCAAGCAGGCTGGCGTGATAGTGCGCGACTGCCGAATCCAGCACCACCACTTTCGGGGCCCAATCGTTGGCCTCTATGTCTTCCTCGATCGTCTTAGACGCCATCTTGTGTTGCTCTGCCATGGAACCGGCCCTATACACCTTCACCCTCTTGTCAAGGCCAGGCCTGCCGATTGACTCACACATTCCCGAGAGCCTAGTTTCTGACCAGCCGCTCTCCGTATCTAGGATGACCGCTGAACCCTCCTCCTCACAGAGCTTCAAGGCCACGCTCATGCACAGAGAAGTCTTTCCGACGCCAGGGGCGCCGTAGATCAGGTTCAACGACCCGGTTCTGATTCCGCCCCCCAGCAGATCATCTATTGCCTGAATTCCCGTGCTGACTCTGCTCATCTCGCGTCACCCGACAGGAAGTTCAGAAGTCGCTTGCCCTTCTCGGCGAGCACTACTACCGATCTTGAGCCAGCTTGCTCTATGAGTGCGTACCTGAGCCTGACGAGCCTGCCCACGACGGAGCCGCCTACCCCCTTCGCGAGATCGTTCGCCCGGCTTATTGCCTCATCAAGGCTTGGCTGCCTCTCCGCGATGTGCTTGGCGACTTCAGCTGCCACCTCGGCCTCTTCACCGAAGTCAGACACCAGCCACGGCGGCAGGTTGCTCGCTCTGGTCCTGATGAGGAAGGGCAGGATCCTCTTCCCAACCTCGTCTTCGGACATGACCTGGCGGAAGCAATGAAGACGAACCGCGACTGATCTTCGCCCGCTTGGTGACGAGATCTCAACTCTGGGTGGGCTGGCCCTCTCCGTGACGCGCGTGAACATCCTCAGCAAGATCGGAGGTGGAATGAGTTCGGGTGACTGGCAGGCGACGGCCAGGTTGATGCCGTGCGAGAGCAGGGATGAAAAGAGGTCGTGAAGGAACTGGACGTTCGCGGGTGATGCTCGCGACCGCGTCGCGAAGAAGATGTCTGGATGTGTCACCATTACCAGTTCGGTGCCCGGACCGAGCAGAGCTTGGGCTCTCAGGAGGCAGCTGAGACATATCAGGGTGGCCTCATCGGTTGCCGTTACTAGGGACATGTCGACGAACACATCACGGGACAGCATCGCTTCCATGTCGAAGTCCTCCTTGTTGCCCATGTACTGAACGGAGGATGGCCTCACGAGCAGCTCTAGCTCCTCCATCTCCTGCTCAATGAGGTCGGCCGCGAGGGAGACCCCTGTTGGCTCCTTGCCTGCCATGACCAGCTCCTGCGCTCTGCTCACGATCTCTGCGCTCGGAGCCTCCTTCCCAGCCGAGAACGCTGCTGCGTACAGCATCGAGAGCACCGAGACGCCTCGCGACCCGAACGGCTTCAGCGGATTGAACCGTCTCTCCACGGGCCTCAGTACCACCGAGTCTTCGATCTCCGCGGCAACGCCTGTCAGCTCGCCGAACCTGTCCAAGACTAGGACGCCTAGGTTGTACTGCTTTGCGGCCTCGAGCACGAGAGCCGCTGTTGAGGTGAAACCCGATCCGTACACGATCAGCCCGGACGAGATCTCCTCCAACGTGAGGGTCTTGGACTCGGCGCCTACTTCCATCCGTCCTCGCCCCATTCCATGACCGATCCCCTGCCCACTACCATCAACGGTCTGGGGCTGGATGTAGAGAAGGCTAGGTTCTTGGGAAGAAACTGTTCGCGATTCGCTAGGAAGGGAGGGAGTATGACCCCGACCGCGTCTCCTCCTTCAAGCGCTGAGGCCGACGAGCACAACTGTACTGCGAGGTCGTGGCCTGAGGTATCGGACTGCTCGGTTGTCACCGTTGCACGAGGCGATCTCCTGCGGCCGAACAGCTGCCGGATCCTCTCTGTGCATCCCAGATAAGGAGACTCGACGCGCCAGCCTGACCTGTACAGCGAGCCAGCTATGGCTTTGGCAGCGACCGAAGATGGATCACTGCAGGCCACGATCCACCTTCCGTGAGCCAAATTGGCCGGTATGTCCACTTCAGGGCCATCAGGCAGAGCAACCCTTGCCGGCAGGCCATACGGAGCCAGAGACTGGATGTCGAGACCGAAGGAGGTCAGGCAAGACTCCCATGGAACAGACCTGTCAGTTTCGATCCTTTCGAGTTTCAGAGGCTGGTACGAGCCGACTGTCGCCGTGGGTCTGCCTTGGCCGCATCTATAGAGGACTAGAGCTAGGTTCCCCTTCTCGGATTGAGATCTGAGTTCACGGAGAAGCGATCTGCCGACCTCGGTCAGAGTCGAGGAGTATGGCATCTCAGAGATGCGCAAGATTGTCTGCTTGACTTCACCTTCGTGTTCGATGACTCTCGGTCTTGGGTTGTTTGTGACGCCTGCGGGAAGACTGTCCCGCGGGCTCGGCCTTTTCCGGCCGGAGGTTGCCCAAATGACAAGAGCTGCTCCTATGATGCCGGGAGCACCATACGGCAGTCCTACACGGCTAGAGATCAGACCTACAGCGAAGAAGGCGGCGGCTGATCCAAGCGCAGCATTGACATGCTTTGCCCATTTGGGTCCGAGCGACCACAGTACGATCGAGACGAACGCAGCTAGAGTGGGGACAGAGGCAAGCCCCTTGGCGGCGGATGTTGCGGAAAGGATCTCACATATCTCGATCAGTGCAGACTGAACCGCTGCAGCGGCAATCAGACCGAGTATGATTGTCTTGATCCATCCAATCAATGAGTGCGTGGCCATGCTGGATACAACAAGACGAACTGAGATAACCCGATTGGGAAAGCGGTCGCTGTTTTACACGCAAACATGGTTTGCCTTGATCGTTCTGCACCCAATCACCCACACATGAACGGGTGGAGACGAGATCTGGAAGTTGGTCAAGGATCTACTCCCGTTGGTGGCAGGTGTCGTGAGACTTGCTCTGGGAGCTCCGTGTCTGAGGTCGTGACCCTCGTAACGGTCCTCCTAGTGAAGTCCTATTTGGTGTGCCTGTGCGGGTGCAAGTGAATTGGGCTCTCTCTTGCCGAAGCATAGAAAAGCATTTATTTAGGTGAACAAATAGCTCACCTGTAGATGTGGATTCCTAGGTGGCTGGGTGGAGCCTATTCCAAGCTCTACGTTGCTTACCAGGATGATGTTTTCACTTTCAATGGTGCTTGTGAGGTACTCTCGTTGAATCAAGAGATGATGAAGGTAGTGTTGAGCGGGCTTCACCGGAAAGGAGTGCTGGCAATCTTCAGCAAGGGCAGGCCAAGGATGTACAGATTGGTCACTCCTGATGTGTTCATCCTGATAGCCTCGGGCAAGATCAACAGATTGGAGCTCAAACAGGAAAGGTATCTGAGCCCGGTGTACAACTGCTTTCTCCAACTCGACGACATGCTGAGGTTGACCTCTTTCGCAGTCTACGGTTCTGTGGCCCGAGGAACAGCATCAGCAAACAGTGATGTGGACTTTATCGTAGTCTCACAGGATTTCGCCGGAAGCCTTGCCGAGAGGATCGATTCTCTCACGAAAGTCAGGTTCAACCTTCAAGACGACCTCAGTCTATTGAGAAGGCACGGCGCAAACACCTCTCTGAGCTTCTATCCTCTGAGAGAAGAGGAGGTCGAGCGGCTGCCCATAATACTACTTGACGTAATGGAAGAGGCCAAGATTGTCTACGACAATGAGGGCTTCCTCAAAGGGAATCTGACAAGGCTGAGGCTCAAGCTGGCAGAGCTAGGGGCCAAGAGGGTACCTTTGCGCAAAGGATGGTATTGGGACTTGAAGCCAGACCATAAGCCGCTGGAGGTCATCAACCTATGAATCTCCTGAAGCTTGCGGGCTCGTATCTCAGGCAGGCAAAGAGCAGGTTGAAGGACGCTGATAGGGCTCTCAATCACAGGAATTTCCCATATGCGCTGAGATTGAGCCAGGAATGCATCGAGCTTTCTCTGAAGGCCTCCTTGAGGCTGGCAGGAATAGAGTACCCCAAAGTCCACGATGTGTCTGATGTTCTTCTCAGCGTGAAGGACAGGTTTCCAGCATGGTTTGCAGAGAAAGTGGACAACATGGCGAAGGTCTCCACAAGCATCACGATGAAGAGGGAACTAGCGTTCTGCGGTGCGGAGGATGAGATGGTGTCACCAGAGGAAGCCATAAGCAGAAGGGATGCCAAGCAAGCCGTTGAAGACGCTGAGCAGGTTCACAAGATGTGCCGGAGACTGCTTCGTCAACACGGAACCGAAGGAAGCCCCTAGAAAGCTTCCCGATTGACCAGCTGACGTTGAGGTAGTGCGCAATCTCCGATCTGCCTCTTGGAGAAGGACCCGTCAGAGACAACCTCCCGGCATGTCAATCCAGAAATCGCGACTCAGCGAATCAGCAGCCCTCGGCTCCAGTCTTCGCAGGATCGATGAGAGGGTCCTGGGTGGCGCAACCGATTTAAGCAGTGAAGACAACGGGTCCTCCCTAGCGATCCAATGAACATAGTCGAGGCGATGATGAAACCGGAGACCTACGACGAGCATGTTGACCGCATCAGACTCATGCAGACACACATCTCATGGGTGTTTCTCACGGGCGAGTACGCGTACAAGATCAAGAAGCCGGTAGACTTCGGTTTCTTAGACTTCACGACGCTGAAGAAGAGGAGACACTTCTGTGAGCAGGAAGTGTTGCTCAACAGGAGATTCAGCAATGACATGTACCTTGGGGTTGTCCCCATCGCTGAGGACAAAGGGAGACTACGAATCAACGGCCAAGGGGAGGCAGTCGAGTACTGCGTGAAGATGCGCGAGATGCCCCAAGCGGCTCTGCTGTCCAACCGACTGAAAGAAGGCAAGGTGGACAAGGCCATGATCGGAGAGATCGCCAGGGTCATTGCCGACTTCCACTCAAAGGCGCAGACAGGAGGAGAAATAGACAGAGGCGGCTCGGTTGAGACGATCATGTTCAACTGGGACGAGAACTTCGAACAGACAAGAGAGTTCATCGGCGTTACATTGAGCCACGAGACCTTCGACGTAATCCGGGATAAAGTGAGCCTCTACCTCTCTAGGAACGAGCCCCTGCTGGGTCGCAGAATTCATGAGGGAAGGATAAGGGACTGTCACGGCGACCTTCAGTCGAACAACGTATTCATCACAGACAGAGTCTCCGTCTTCGACTGCATCGAGTTCAACACGCGTTTCAGGTACAGTGACGTCGCCGCGGACATCGCCTTCCTCGTGATGGACCTCGACTATCACAAGAGACAGGACCTGTCTGCTCACTTCGTCGACAGGTACATCGCCTGCAGCTCGGACAATGAAATGCCAGAGTTGCTACCCTTCTATGAATGTTACAGGGCCTACGTGAGGGGAAAGGTCACGAGTTTCAGGCTGAACGAGAAAGACATCAGCATGGGTGAGAAGGAGACTGTGCAAAGGACTGCCCAGGAGTACTTCGATCTCTCATTCACCTATGCCCAGCAGCTCTAGTTCGTAACACTCTCTCGATGACTTCGATCTCGGCTGGGTCGCCGAGTTGCTCGTTGCGGACGATCACGCTGCCCTCTCCGCTGTCGTACCTGAACACGGTCACGTCGTCAGGCGCTGGATTCTCGAACCTCTCCTTCACCTTGAGGTAGACATCCATCGTGACGACATAACTCAGGTCCTCAGTTGAGGACGGCCTCTTCTTGAGTCTCCTCGAAATCACTTCCTCAGAAGCAACGCAGTGAATGAGGTATGGCCGGTGTCCGCATAGCTTTGCGGTGGAATAGACCTCTCCTCTGACCTTCCTCTTTGAGAATGTCCCGTCAAGCACAACGCTGTTCCGCGACAGGAGCGCGGGCGTCCTCTTCATCACTTCCTCATAGACCAGGGCGTTCTGCTTCCAGATCAGTTGCTGATATCCTTCCGGAATGTTTGGCAGGGGATCGAATATCCTCTGGAGATCATACCTCATTGGTTCGTTGGATTTCAGCAGCTGCTCGAGTGTGCATTGTTCGAACAACTCCCTCCTCAACCCATCAGTGCTCAGCAGCGTCGCCCCGGTCTCAGCAACCAGCCATCTGGCAGCAGTTGTCTTTCCGGTCAGCGGAAGGCCGCACATCACTGTGAGCAACTTCAGAGGACACCGTGCCTTCCGCCGTCCATATATTAGCATTGGCAATGTTCGCTTAGGCGGGGACTTGATTGCGAACGCGCTGTTGATTCCGCTTGGGCCGGTCAGGTTGGATGTTTGAACCGCCTTGGGCTCTCGCCCTCTTCCCTGAGAGGGTCATCAGCAGTAGGAAGCACGTGAACAGCACTGAGAGAAGCAATAGGCTGAACTTGAGCGTGGCCGAGATCGACGCGAGCATCGCGTTGAAGGCGTTCGGGTTCGACGGGCCTGCTAAGACCACGATAATGTTGATGTTCTCGATGGCATCGAAGAGCATAGCGGCATAGGGCAACAGAGCGAGGACTATGACCTGAGACTCATTGGCTTGGGAGACGAGGCCTTTCTCCCTGAGACCGCGAGCGAGTAGAAGACTGATTCCTGATAGCAGCGTGCCGTAGCCTAGCATGAAGGCGAAGTCGACGTTAGTGGCGGACAGCTCCTTCTCGATCAACTGCGGACCCCAAGTGGCCATTATCTCCATCGCCATCGCGTCTGTCCACATGAACTCAATGTCCAAGACTCCGTAGGGTGTCGTTCGCTTCAGCTCGTCTTCGACGGGAGCCATGATGAGATACGCCGAGATGGAGATGAGGCCTGCCGTGGCCATTATCAGGTAGAGCGCTTCCTTCGGGGGCCACGAGTACAGCTTGCTGAACAGACTAGGCATCAGCGTTGTTGCGGGCTATGTCTGTTAAAAGGCTTGGCAGGAACCCGGTCTGGTCGCCCGGGGCTGAGGAAGGCGACATGACTTCGCGCGTTGAGACCTGTGGCTTGGACCCGTCCGATCGCTGCATTGCCTTCCTAGACCATCTAGTGTAGAGAGCATACCAAATAACGCCAGCCATGGAAGCCACAAGCCCAATCACCATCGTCTCTAGAGGCAGTCCGGTCAGCAGTATCAAGCTGAGTAGAGCTCCCACGATTGAGTTAATCGGACGCAGAGGTGCTCTGAAGCGCAGTTCGCTCGCGGGCGTTCTCCTGAACAGCTTGAAGGCGGAATAGTTGGTTAGCACGTGGGTTGCCAACACGCAGAAGCTTCCCATGGAGGCCAAGCCAGCAAGATCCAAGTTAAATGACAGGACAGCCATTATCGCCCCGGACAGCAATACGGAATAGACTGGAGTATCGAACCGACTATGAATCCGCGAAAGAAAGCTCGGCATTTCTTCGTTCCTCGCCATCGCGAAAACGACCCTCGACTGGCCCAAGACGGATGTCAGGATCACGCTGAACGTGGCTAGGAGCGCCCCGACCTCCACTATGTCCCTCAATCCCAGAGTGTCTGCCGCGTCCGCTATCGGCGTGGGGGAACTACCCAGTCTCTCGTATCCTATGAGACCCACCGCAGTGACCGACGTGAAGATGTATATCAAAATGGAGACCGTCAATGCTGCTAGTATCGCCCTTGGTATTGTTTTCTCGGGCTCCTTCACTTCCTCCGCGGTAGTGGCTATTCTGGGGAATCCGATGTACGCGAAGTAGAACAGGGCAGCAGCTTGAATGACCGCGAAGAGGCCGTGAGGGTAAAGGGTGCTGAAATTGGAGAGTTGGATCTTGGGCAGTCCCGTGAGCACGAAGAGGAGTAGCACTCCGACTTTCGCGATTACGAGCAGGTCGTTCAGCAAGGCGGATTGCTTGATCCCAATCACGTTGACGAGCATCACGAGCGCGATGATCCCAAGCGCTGCGAGCTTGGCCGGGACGAATGTGAAGACCGAGGAGAAGTAGTTGCCGAATCCGAGGCTTGCGGTCGCCCCCAGCACGATGTTGCCGGCTATCCACAACCAACCTATGAGGAACCCGACGGCATGAGATATCATCTCGTGCCCGTACTCGTACACTCCGCCAGCTCTTGGCATCGCCGCGCCTAGCTCGGCAAAGCTGAAGGCGGTGAACGTGGCGCTCACACCAGCGATGACCACTGAGACCAACACACCGGGGCCTGCCATTCCGGTGGCCACGCCTATCACGACGAATATGCCCGCGCCTATTATCGCCCCAAGCCCGATCGAAGTTGCATCGAGCAGACCGAGCTTCCTCTTCAGTGTCGGTTTGGACGATCTATCCTGATCCGAGCTCAAGTTTCGCGGCACCCATATCCTCGATATGATAAAGGTTGTCCGTCAATTATGACGGCCTCCTTCGTTGCTTTGAGAGGCAAGGCGGACACGAGCGCAACTGTGCCGCTCGGCTATATCGCCACCAAGTGCTTCTCGAAATCCATGACCCTGGGCGGCCTCTTGCCCTTGCCGGGTTCGATAGAGAGGCCTTCCTCTCTCAGGTGAGCCGTCTGAGCCCTGACCCCACCTGGGTATTTCTCGTTCAGTTCTCCTCCCGACTTCAATGTGCGCCAATAGGGGATGATGCGCTTCTTCCCTTGCTCCGCCGCTTCCTCTGCTGCATGGGCAGCGATCCACGCGAAGATGCCAGTTGTTATTGGGCAGCCTATTGTGGCGCCGTGTTTCTTTGCCAGCTTTTCTCGGATCTGGTTTATCGTGATGACCCTGCCCTTGGGAACCGATCTCATGATCTCATTCACTTCCATAGGAGCTGGGATGATCACAGTGCCTGTTCCCCACCGTTTGCTCATCTTTCCGGTTATCCTCTCGACTCTGGGCAGATCCTTGCTGTCAGCCAGTTTCTCCTGCCAAGACTTGCGCACTTTGCTGTTCCCCAATTCCCGCTCACCGAGTATCGCTTCATTCCTTTTCTTAAGCCTTGGGCCAGTGCTCTCCTTTGAGCGATTCGTCTGCGGAGACCAACTAGGTGATCTGTCGCCCACAGCTCATCAAGATCGACTGAGCTGAGTCGAACGCTTAAATGACAAAGCGGCGACATCCGAACCGCATGATCGTAGACATACATGCTCACTGCTCCCCCGTGCCCGCGTGGCTGTCATACGACATCGTAAAGAAGGAACAGATCCGATGGATAACGCTCCGGGGTCTCGTGAACAGGCTCAAGAAAGAAGGGATAAGCAGGGCGGTCTTACTTCCCATCGGTAGCCCGGAAAGTTCCATTGAACCGGTTACCACGCGCGAGGTCATAGCCATGTGCAGAAGACATCCCCGGATGCTGATCCCGTTCTGCAATCCTGATCCAAGGATCAACGGGGGCTCTGAGAGGGATCTAGGTTTCATACTTGAGAAGTACAAGGAGCAGGGATGCAGGGGCGTGGGCGAGGTCACCGCGAACATACCGTTCGACGACCGGCGTGTCATGAACCTATTCAGGAAATGCGCGGAGCTGCAGTTCCCGGTTCTGTTTCACATCGGGCCCCGAGAAGGAGGCTGCTACGGCTTAGTGGATGAACTCCACCTGCCAAGGCTTGAGAAGAGTCTGGAGTCTTTTCCGGACCTCACATTCATAGGCCATTCCCAACCCTTCTGGGCAGAGATATCGGGAGATCTCAAAGCGGAGGAAAGAAACGGTTATCCAACTGGCAAGGTGGCGCCGGGCGGGAGGATCCCGGAGCTCCTCAGGAACTATCCGAATCTCTACGCTGATTTGTCGGCCGGCAGTGGCTACAACGCCATATCAAGGGACCAAGAGTTCGGGGTTCAGTTTCTGGAGGAGTTTCAGGATAGACTGATGTTCGGGACTGACATCGATTTCCCCGGCCAGGAAATCCCACAGCTGAGATACATCAAGCAACTGAGGGACGATCTCAGAATCTCAAAGAAAGTATACAGTAAGATCATGTACGAGAATGCCCGCAAGGTTCTGAGACTGGGGGTTCATTGACACTGGGTGTTGTACCCAGCACCGGGGGTCGGCAACTGACCAACAGTCTCTGCAACATAAGTCCGTGTGCCTCTGCTCTGACTGATGGCTTGGGCAAACCGCATCTACTCAAGGACAATGGCGTTGGGTTCACCGCGAAGACAGCATCCGCAACAACTCAGTCAGCTTGGAGATCCTCCTGCATTTCGCTTCCGTGTGCCGTCCCTTTCTGTCCAGCAGAACGCCGGTCAAGCCAGCTGATTCAGCGCCGACGTAATCGTTCGGGTAGCTGTCTCCCACATGAACCATTCTCTCCGGTGGCGTCCCAGATCTTTCGGATGCGATGGCGAAGATCCTCGGGTCCGGTTTCTCAAATCCGATCGTGCCTGAAGCCACAAGTGCGTCGAAGTAACGTGTCAACCCAGTCTGCCCTAGATAAATCAGCAGGTTCTCAAGAGATGACACGTTTGACACGATGATGAGCTTGAGTCCTCTTCTCTTGATCTCTTTCAGAGCTGGTTCAACGTCATCGTAGGGCCGATAGTTCAATCCATGAGGATGCAACTCCGCCATCTTCCGCACGAGGAGGTCGTCATTCGGTATCTTCAACTCCTGCAACACCCTCTGAGCCTGCTCAACAAGGGATTGGTTGGTCCATATTCTGCCATTCTTCCTGTTCTCTTGGACCACCTGCTCCAGAGCCGCCTTGGTTGCCGTCCGAAGTTCTTCAGGCTCAATCGCGTGCCCCGATTTGCTGAGGACCTCACGATAGACAGCCGCAGTCTCCGTCGTCTCGTGGCCGATGGTTCCTCCAAAGTCAAGTGAGACAGTCTCACATGCTAGGCTTCCATAGGGATCGCTCTGTGCAGACAGCATCTCAAAGCCTCCTGATACTAGCAACCCATTTCCTCACTCTCATAAAACCCTGACGGCGGATGAGGCCGAAATCTCACTCGGACAGCGCTCCAATGCTTAAGAATCCTTTGTGCACGCGTGCCCACATTGAACCTGAGAAGAGCGGCCGAGTTGCTGAGCGTCGTCGGTCCTGCCGTGTTGGTCTCGGTTGAGCTCTTCGACCCGGCAAGCATTGTCACTGCCACAGCTGCAGGAGCGAAGCTCGGATTTGGCATACTGTGGGTCGCCTTCTACTCGGGCTTGCTGTTGATTGTGATACAGGAGATCAGCGCTAGAGTGGGTGTCGTAACCGGGAAGACTCTGGCCGAGAACATACGCAAGCAGTATGGGAAGCTGTATGCCCTTCTGCTGTTCTTTCCCTCGCTGTTCTTGGATCTGTCCTCGCTGACCGCAGAGGTCATCGGCCTCAGCATGGCCATTTCCTTCTTGCTGAACGTGCCCTACACTCTGTCCGTTGCCCTCTCCGTTCTCTTGGCGAACGTCTTGGCGAACCTTGGTTCATACAGTAGGCTGGAGAAGGCGATAATGCTCTTGGTGACTGGCATCTTCATCTCATACCTGTACTTCGTCTTTGAACTCAACATCCCTCTATCAGAGTTGGTCGTGAGTTCGGTTGTGCCTAGACTCGATCCAAAGTCCTTCTACTATGCCGAGGCCATAATCGGAGCTTCAATAATGCCGACCTACGTCATGTTGCACAGCGGCCTTGTCTACGAGAAGGGCTGGGTTCACCATCACCACAAAGGCATTGAAGACCTGATCGAGGGGGAGCAAAAGGCCGTCAAGAACGAAAGGATCGATTCCGTCTTCAGTCTTCTCGCGGGTACGGTTCTCAATATCGTCATCATTGCATGCGCGGCCTTCCTGATAAGCGGGAGAGAGATCAGCACCTTCTTGGACATAGCTTCCCCCTTCTACGCTGCGCTAGGAGACCCAGGGCTAGTGCTGTTCTCGCTGGCCTTCGGTTTCGCCGGGATCTCGGCCATTATGACGGTCGGTCTGTCGAGCGTGTACAACAGCTATGGATTCCTAGGGATAGAAGAGAGGATGTACAGGAGGGGATTCAGGCAGGCCTTCTTCCTCTGGTCGGCGATAGCGGGAATCGCATCGCTCTTGTCCAACGGGGTGGGAATCATGGTCTTCACCCAATACCTGAACGGTGCACTGTTGCCCCTGGTATTGGTCCCTCTGATACTCATCGCTAGGGACACTAGAGTCATGGGGCCACGCAAGATCGGCACGGTAACGACTTTGCTGGCCTTAGCCACTGTGGCTATCACAACGCTGCTATTCATGTCGTCCTTGATTCTGTAGCCACTACGGGAAGCTCTCGTTACCGCGTGCATGTCGATAAGCCTGTTTTCTGGTCGGCGTTCAGTTCACGGAGAACACATGCACAACGCGCGCGGACCGCGTGATGTACTAGGGTTGGACTACGTTTGTGTAACTGGTGCATAGAACACGGCGCCGGAGGAAGAAGGTACATGAACGCGAGAAGATAACCTGATGAACTTGCGGAGGAGATGAAGATGGAGGAATACATCAAAGCGTTAAAACCGCCTGACATGGGACTACTGCGTAATGGTTTCCAAGCGCAGTCTTCACAGTGAGATAAGCAGAGTCATCTCAGACGGCGTGAGTCAGGGAGCCTACCACGGGGCGGTCGGGGTAGTCGGGGCAAACGGCAATCGACTCTACCTCAAGGCCTTCGGGCGCGCCTCCGTGCTACCTGTGAGAGAGAGGATGAAGAATAGCATGCTCTTTGACCTTGCTTCCATAACGAAGGTGGTGGCCACTACAACCTCTATAATGATCTTGGTGGATGAAGGTAAGATTTCGCCGAGGGACAGGGTGGCCAGCATCATACCTGAGTTCGGCGCCAATGGCAAAGACCACATCACTGTACTCGATCTCCTGACGCACACGTCAGGTCTGGTGGACTGGTCCGATCTCTACACAAGGCACGCTACGCGTCGAGACGTGCTTAACGAAGTGTATTCTCTGGGGCTCAGCCGCCCTTCCGGGAAGAGCGTGTTGTACAGCGATCTCGGGTTCATGATATTGGGAGAACTTGTGGAGCGCGTCTCGGGTGAAGCGCTCGACAAACACGCCAGTCGCAGGGTGTTCGGCCCCTTGGGCATGAAGAATACGATGTTCAATCCGGCGAAGCGGTTGGCAAAGTGCTGTGTCCCAACCGAGTACTCGAACTGGAGGCTCAGAATGGTCAGAGGAGAAGTCCATGATGAGAATGCGTTCGCGATGGAAGGCGTAAGCGGACACGCCGGGTTGTTCTCGACAGCCCAAGATCTTGTGAAGTTCGCCACGATGGTATGCAACAAGGGGGAAATCGGAGGCACGAGGATTCTCAGCCCGGAGTCAGTTGACCTGATGGCCATGAATCACACTCAGGGGTTGAACGAGTCTAGGGGGCTGGGTTGGCTAGTGGAGCCAGAATTCACCGAAGGTGCTGTGACATGGGAGATCGGTCACAACGGGTATACGGGGATATCCATGGCGATATCGTTCGAGAAGAAGGCCTTCGCTGCGCTGCTGACGAATAGGGTGCACCCAGTTAGAGAGGGCAAGATACCTGGCGACAAGTCAGTGGGGATCATGATGGTGCGCAGGAGGAGGTGGACCGAGTACCTCCCCAAGTTCTATCAACTCGCTGCCATGCTCATAGAGGGGAAGAACTGATGTCTGAGGATGACAGAGTCCAGAAGACCCTCCAGGAGCTGGGACAGAATCTGCTCTCATTCGCGTCGGAAGGCTTGGACGACAAGGCTGTCAAGAAGTTGGTCAGGACCATTAAGGCTGCCCGGAGAAACTTCGTCTATGGCGCAGGCCGTTCGGGCCTAGTGGGCAGGTGCTTCGTGCAGAGGCTGATGCACATCGGTCTCGACGCCTATTTCATAGGGGAAACGCTGACGCCATCGCTTGCTCAGGATGATCTGTTGGTCGTGATCTCCGGCTCGGGTCAGACCACAAGCACCTTCGCGATAGCTGAGAAGGCAAGAGAGCTAGGAGCTCAAGTATTTGCGGTGACTGCCCACCCAAGCTCTCCCATTGGCAAGTTGGCCAACCTTGTGATCCCGGTCAAGGGGAAAACAAGACTGATGGAGCATGAGTCCGTTGCTCCGTTCACGAGCCAATTCGATGTCGCGACCCTTGCGTTCTTAGACGGAGTCATCTCGCAGCTTATGGCGGATCTCGGAGTGGGTGAGGATGCGATCGCGGACAAACACGCGACGGTGGAATAGCCATGAGAGAGGTGGATGTTGTCGGGTACGGTGAGGTCGCTATCGACTTCTTGATCCGCACGGGCAGACCGAGCAGTCTGGACGATAAGGTCTGGGCTACGGGCTACGTCAGGCAACTGGGAGGAGTGACGGCCAACTTCTGCGTGGGGCTCTCCAGATTGGGCAAAAGGACGGCATTCATGGGGGCGGTCGGAGACGATCCCGAGGGGCAGGAGATAAGGCGTGGGCTGGAAGCTGAGGGCGTCGAGACAGGCACGCTGAGGACAATCCCCGGAAAGGGTTCCCCAGTAAACTACATCGTCACGTTCGAGGGCGGCTCTCGGTTGATACTCCAGTCGCCGAACATGACCCGAACCCAATGGACCCTGAATGACATAAGGTCGGATGTTATCCCGAGTTGCAGGGTCTTCCATACAAGCGCGATAGTACCTGAGGTAGCAGCGAGAGCTGCTGAGGTCGCGAAGCGGAAGGGTGCAATGATCTCGTTCGACCTGGAGAGGCATGTCGCTGAGATGGGCGAAGAGAAGATCGGGCCGCTCGTGAGACTTACTGATGTCCTGTTCGCGGGCAAAGAGCCATTGGGACTGCTCGGACTGGACGAGAGTCAGAGTTCGCTCGCGAAGCTGTTCGAGCAGGGTCCGAAGGTAGTGCTCCTGAAGAAGGGCAAGGAGGGAGTAGTCGTAGCTACGCCACGAAAGCGGACCTCCGTCGGGGCGTATGCAATTGATGTTGTGGACGCGACCGGTGCTGGAGACGCGTTCGCAGCGGGGTTCATATCAAGGACGCTTGAAGGTGGCTCATGGACTGAGGCCGCTGCCTACGCCAACGCGGTTGCCGCAATCAAGTGCACGAAGATGGGTGCGCAAGCTGGTCTGCCCACACAAGAGGAGGTGCGTGCATTCATCTCAAGTCGTGGTGCCCCCGGACAAAGCGAACTGTAGACCGGGCAAGAAGACCCAGTGAGACACAGATCGCAGGACTCGGGCGCCTCCCGTCCATGTCTTGGATGGGCCCTTTCTGACCAGCCTGAATGCCTCTCTCCCGGAGCCGGCGGCGTCGCCATTCCCGTGGTAGCTTACTGCATCGACCTCACTTCATAGCGAAGGACCTCTCGACCGATCTGGAGTGAGTGCAAGAACGATTCCTCGTCCCGCCGCATGAAGCTCCACCAATCGGTGCGTTGAGGAGGATGTTTCGCCTGCTGGTATCCGGACTCCTAGTTACTTCCCTTGCCCGCAGAGGTGATGAACATCATGATCAGACATGCCGTCACCGAGGTGACAAGGCTGTAAGTGAGCGCAGCAGACAGGCCGATGCTGTCCCACAGAAGACCCACGACCACGTTGGCCGCCAAGTAGGAGACCCCAACCGTCAGATAGTACATGCCGTATGCCGTTCCTCTGAGCTTCTGCTCGGCGTATCTGGGTATAACGGCTCGCTGCATCGTCTCCACGGTACCGGCGTAGAGTCCGAAGGCGCAAGTCGCCGCGATCGCCGTCAACACACCTCTAGACGGGATTAGCAGAATCACGTTCGTGGCAGCCAGGAACCCATAGCCAACCGCGAGCATTCGCTCCCTGCCAACTCTGTCTGAGATCGTACCCGCTGGTATTGCCACTGCAGCGTGAACCAAGTTGATCAGCATGTACACTAGAGGCAAGTATTGCTCAGGCACTCCATACTCCCCTGCAGCGATCATCATGAATGAGAAGTTGAACGCGCCAATGGAAAAAAAGTGCCACAACGGCCAGGAACTTCAAGAACTCCCTGTTTGACGCTTCTCTCATGTTGCCGAACACCGTTCCTCCTGACTTGGCAGTTGCCACTTCCTGTACCAAGAAAACGAGGACGAGCAGTGCTAGCAGACCGGGAAGATGCGATAGGTAGAACAACCCTTCGTACGCGATGACGGGAAGCAACAGCGTTGCCAGCACAGGTCCTAGGACAGCTCCGCTCTGGTCAAGAGTCTTGTGGAGCCCGAAGGCTCGTCCAAGTCTGTCGCTGGGGACTGACGCACTGAGCAGTGAATCGCGGGGAGCAGTCCTGACCGCCTTTCCCACCCTGTCAGTGAACCTCACCAGCAGAACGTCAGTCCAGTTTCTGGAAAGGGCGAACAAGGGCTTTGCCAGAGTTGACAGGCCATACCCGACCAACAGTAGGAGCTTTCTCCTTCCTATCCAGTCAGAGACATAGCCGGATACCATTCGCAGGATGTTGCTTGATGCCTCAGCTATTCCCTCCACCAAGCCAAGCTCTGTCTTCGATGCACCTAATACTTGTACTAAGTAAGAAGGCAGAACGCTGAACACCATCTCGGTCGACACGTCAGTGAGGAAACTGACCGCTCCCAAGGTGTAGACGTTCCTCATTCCGGCCTCTCGCTTCACGTGAGAGTCGGGCTTCGAGCTGGCCAACTGACCTTGCCCCTGCGATAACCCCGAAATAAGTATGTCCCTACTTCCGCCTAGCTAGCAGAAAAGCGGGCAAAGTAGCGAGTATCTCCTTGGCCTCTGAATCTGGGAGCGGATCGAGGCTCGCTCGAGTCTTCTCCTCGAACTCTCCAGCAACCCTTGTGGCTTCCTCCTGGAGTCCAGCGTCTTTGAGCATCCCGATGACCCGAGAGATCTCGACGTCGCTCAAGGACTCGGCGGACAAGGCGGACAAGAGCGACTTCCTTTCGGAGGAGCCCAGCTTCTGCAGGGCGAGAACCACCACTACGTTCCCGAGTTTGTGACTCACGATGTCCTTGCCGATATGCTTCCCAAACTCCTCCTCTTCTCCGAATATGTCAAGCATGTCGTCGGTGACTTGGAACAGGCAGCCCACGTTCACTCCGTAGTCCCCCATGGCTTCCTCGACAAGAGGCGACGCGTCTGCAACTATCGCGCCGGACCTCGCGCACCCCTCGAAGAGCGAGGATGTCTTCTTCTTCACCATGAGCAAGTACTCATCCATTGTCACGCTGTTCTTGTGGTGCTCCTTCAGGAACGGTTCGTCTCTGGCTCGCGCTTCAAGCAGCAAGTCCAGCATTCCTCCCTCGAGCACATTGTCTATCACCTTAGACATCAGCTGTGATAACCGGGCTGAGTTGTGCGAGTCCCTTAATGCTCTCTCCATTGCCTCCCTGTACCTGAAGCAGGTGAACAACGACGTGACCTCGCCGTATTGGATTCGCATCGTGGGACTTCCTCTGCGCACCTCTCCCTTGTCCATGATGTCGTCGAAGAGGAGCGTCGTGTTGTGAGCTATCTCGTATGCTGCCGCCGCGGGCAGTGCGTCCTCGACTTTCCCTCCGGCCGCTTCGGCGCTTAGCATCACGAGCACGGGCCTTATCCTCTTTCCGCCGGTCTTCACTTGATAGAGCATGGCTTCCTTCAGTTCCGGGTATGTGGCATGCGCAAGATACTTCTCCAGGTACGGCTCGACCCTCTTGCTCAGGTCAGATATTCTATCGAGCAATGGGAACTCTCGGCCCCCGTCACCCGCGCTCTATTTAACTTTCGAACAGGAACGGACTTCACCGCCAGCAGAAGTCGAACCGCAGGTCCACACTTATCAAGTCCGTTCGAGCGGCTCGAGAGCGGAATGAGTTCGCGGAGTAGACTGCTTGACGAGATGAACCGCGTGCTTTCCAAGAGTGAGAGGACCGTCATAGGTCTCATGTCGGGGACCTCCGGCGATGGGATAACTGCCTCCGTCGCCAAGATAGCGGGCAACTACACCGAGACGAAGCTCTCGGTTGTCTCATATGAGACCTACCCTTACGAGAAGGATTTCAGGCAGAGGATCTTTGAGATATTCGATCCTGAGACGAGCAGTGTTAACGCGATCTGCGAGATGAGCTTTGAGATCGGCCAGAAGCTCGCAGAGGCTGCCCTCAAGATAGCGGAGAAGGCGGATGTATCAATGTCGGAAGTGGATCTCATAGGCTCGCACGGACAGACGATCTATCACATACCGAGGCCACCGGAGAAGGGCAACGTCAGGTCAACACTGCAGATAGGAGAGCCAGCCGTCATCGCGGAGCAGACGGGCGTGCTGACGGTCGCGGACTTCAGGAAGATGGACGTTGCCGCGGGAGGGGAGGGGGCGCCTCTTGTGCCATACGTGGACTACATCTTGTTCAGCAAAAGAGGAAAGGGGATGACGTTGCAGAACATCGGCGGAATAGGGAACGTGACCTACATTCCACCCGGAGCCAAAGAGGACGATGTTATCGCCTTCGACACTGGCCCCGGAAACATGGTGGTGGACATGCTAGTCCGATTGTATACTAACTCTAGGTTGGGCTATGATCCAGATGGATCCATGGCGCAGAAGGGCAAGGTGAACGACACAATGGTTGACGAACTGATGCAAATGCAGTTCTTCCGGATGAAGCCGCCCAAGTCGACTGGAAGGGAGCTGTTCGGGAAGGACTTCGTGCTGTCGTTCAAGCGAAAGGCCGACGATATGGGCATGAAGCCCGAGGACGCGATTGCCACAGCTACAGCTTTGACTGTGGAATCAATAGGCAGATCCTACGAGGACTACGTCATGCCTCACGGCAAGGTAGAGGAGATCTTCGTGGCGGGTGGCGGTATGAAGAACAAGACCATGATGTCATGGCTGAGCAAAAGGCTAGGAGGCGTTCCGATCCGATCCTTCGATGAGTTGGGTGTTCAGTCCGAGGCTAGGGAAGCTGCGTACTTCGCTGTGCTCGCAAACGAGTTCATTCACGGCAACTACTCAAACCTGCCGACCGCCACTGGCGCCAAGAAGAGGGCGATTCTGGGATCCATGTGCTACGCTGGTCCCTTTCATGCGGGGCGATGAAGTCCTCAGAAGACTGAGGTCGCTATCAAACGCGTAGGCATGGTCTCCAAGGCTAATTCGGCATCAGGCTCGAGGGTTTTTCTACGGCGACCGCATTGGTGAGTTCAGCCGATTGAACGTCGGGCCGATCAGAGACCCATGGACTGCGTCAGTCTTGTCAGCCTTCTAATCGCCTTCAGTTTCTCTCCGTCGCCGATTCTGGCCCTGTCTAGCGCATCCATAAGCGTGGCCGTCACTTCGTCCATTCTTCTCTTGTTGACCGGATACGGGATGCCGTCCTTTCCACCGAATGAGAACGAGTACTTTATGGGATCCCTCCGTCCGACCTTCGCGTCGTATACTATCTCGGCGACCATTGCAAGCGCTCTTACAGTGCTCGGACCTATGCCTTTGACATGAAGCAGCTGCTCGTAGTTCCCTGGCCTCAGCTCGTAGGCCGCCTCAAGCGCTTCCCAGTTCACCCTGCTTTCGACTGCCACTTTGAAGAACTTCCTTTGGTCATCGCTTTGGAGAGGCAACCAATCGGTCAGCGAGGTCTGGTGCTGTGCGCGAATGGTCGTCAGGTGCCTCTTCAGCGACAGTGGACTTTCGGTTACTAGGTCGACGCTGGCCTTCCTCGCATCCTCGCTCTCACGGGCGGTCATGTCGAACACGCTCTTCAGCACGACATCCCCCACTATGCCCGTGTGCGGTTCGATGACGAAGCTTCTGAGGTTCTCGCTGGTCCAGTGATACCTGCGGGCGGACTTGAGTTGCGTGTTCATGCCCTGTTGAACGACGGCCCATGAGCCTGAACTCGTGAAGTAGAACACGTGGTGGTATATCTGGTAGCCTGCTTGGATCGCGCAAGTGTCCACTTTCGCGGCCATCCTTGACGCATATGTCAGCTTCGCCGGGTCAGCTCCGGAGAATGTCGGCAGATCACAGGTCTCTTCGATCTCCATCGGTGCGAACCTCGACCTCCTCCCCTTCCCTCCGGCCCCCCGAACCCCCACCTCCATGCCGTTGAGCGCGTCCTTGACCACTGAGGACGTGACGGTCGTACTGCCACTTGAATCCCAATCGTAGCCTAGGACATTGGACAGAGCCTGGAACCAAACCGGATCGGACAGTCTCCTGATGATCTCACCCGGGCCCTTGTCCATCCAGATCGCTGTGAGTATTGCTTGAGAGAGTGGCTTCATCCTTGAGATCAGCCAACTCGGTGCCCGACCCCCGTGGAGTCTGAGTTCGAAGGTCCCGGACCTCCTCAAGAAGCCAACCCCAGTGAAAGACATTCGAGGATCCAGAAATAAGCTTCACCTCAATCGTCGTCGTACATCTTGCGGCCATCGGGCATCTTAATATCGGAGACAGTCCATTGAAAGTGGCCACTCTTGACCGAAGTCATCAAGGTCGACCCGATCGCCCCCGATGAAGCCAAGATCGACGGGGCGGCGAGGGTGATCAAGAGGGGAGGATTGGTCGCCTTTCCGACGGAGACAGTCTATGGTCTGGGCGCAGACGCGCTCAACGAGTCAGCCTGCAGGAGGATCTTTGAGGTAAAGGGAAGGCCCTTGGACAATCCCGCAATAACTCACATTGCCGACCTCGTTCAGCTCGCTAGCATAGCGCAGGAAATGCCTGAGAGCGCGCTGAGGGTCGCTGAGAAAGCATGGCCGGGTCCGTTGACCATCGTGGTAAAGAAGGCAAGGGCTTTCCCGTCGACTTCAACGGGGGGCTTGGACTCCGTGGCCATCAGAATGCCCGCTCATCCGGTCGCCCTGCGATTGATCGAGGCGTCTCGCACTCCAATTGCCGCGCCGAGCGCGAACCTCTCAGGCAAGCCCAGCCCCACTACCGCCCGACACGTAGCCGATGACTTGAGCGGAAGCATAGACATGATCTTGGACGCGGGAGAAACCTTCTTCGGGGTCGAGTCGACAATAATAGACCTCACAGGGGACGAGCCGAACCTCCTCAGGCCCGGCCCCTTCACAGTGAAGGAACTGGAATCAATCTTGGGCACAAAGGTCAGGGTGTCATCAGCAGCAAAGGGACTAGCCGAAGCTGAAGCCGCGCTAGCGCCGGGCATGAAGTACAGGCACTACGCTCCGAAGACTAAGCTTGTCTTGGTGGACATCGGCGGAGACACGGACACCACAAGGCATTCCACAATGTTCGTCGCCGACAGGTACAAGGGTGCAGGCGAGAAAGTGGCCGTGCTCTGCGCAGACGAGAGCGCGCGGCTCTACGCTCGTCAGGGCTATGAGGTCCTGAGCATGGGCACGAGGTCCAACCCGTACACTGTGGCGAAGAACCTGTACTCCCGCCTCAGGGAGTTGGACTCCCTGGGGGTCTCCGTCGCTGTGTGCGAGTCGTTTGAGGAAAAGGGAATAGGACTGGCGATCATGAACAGACTCAGGAAGGCTGCGAGCCTCTCTGTCATTTCCCTGTGAGTGGGCTTCCCGAAGCTGAACTCCGGGCAATACTCACTGTTGGCCTCCCAGGGACTGGCAACTCCACACGAAGGAGCCAAGATCATTTCACGGCATTGACGATTCTGGGCTCTCAGCATATGGAAGCTTAGGTGGAAGGAAGGCCCTTACGTACAGCTTTTTTCAGCCCTCACCGCAGTTGTGGCACCCTCATAATCTACCACCCAGCCCACGCTCAAAGCATAGGTCTGATTCCTTTCGTTGCGGGAGGCTTCATCTACGTAGCAGTAGCGGATCCCATGCCAGAACTCCGCAGAGAATATCGTGCAGAGGAACCTCTGATTCAGCTAGTGACTGTTCTGACCGGAAAAGGGCTGATGTCAGCTTTGAGGATCATGCCATCGCGGGCACGCAGCCTTCTTGGCAGAATTACGAATAGAAAGACATAAGAGTTTGACCGCTCGTAACTGCCTAGGGCGTTCAAATGAAGGCCGCTAGTCGACATGTTTCAGCTACGACAGAGGAATACCTCGAACACATCTACAGGCTCGAAGAGGAACATGGGGCAGCCAAGACCAAGCTCCTAGCGGAAAAGGTCGGAGTGAGGTTCGGGACAGTGACGAACACTGTAGACGCCTTAGAATGCCGAGATCTCGTCACCCACAAGTCCTACAAAGGAGTGAAGTTGACCAAGGCTGGGCGGAAAATAGCCATAGACGTTATTCGAAGACACAGACTGTCCGAGCGTTTGCTGACGGATTTCTTCGAAATGGATTGGAGCAAGATCCATGACCCCGCTTGCAGGCTTGAACATGCGATAACAGGTGACCTCACTGAGCCCTTAGAAAAGGCCCTAGGTCATCCAAAGACCTGTCCTCATGGGAATCCCATACCGACAATGCGTGGACGAATACAGGAAGAAAGGTCGAGACCTTTGGAAGATCTCGATGAAGGAGAAAAGGGTGTGTTGGTGAAGATAGTAGATGAGAGGCAGGGTTTGCTCGAGTACCTAATGACCATGGGCCTAGTTCCAAGAGCACACATTGAGGTCGTTGAAAAAGCTCCTTTCGATGGACCAATAACAGTGAAGATGAACGGACAGGAACATCCTCTGAGCAGGGAAATAGCTTCCGTTGTTTGGGTTAGAAAAGAAAGGAGTGATGAACTTGGAACTCCCTCTGACTGAATTAAGAAATGGGGAAAGCGGAACCATAACCTCTGTGAGGATCGGTCAGGGCTGGGGAAGACGGCATGGAAGAGAGGGTAGAGGCTGGGGGTTAGAGAGGCGACTTGCGGACATGGGTCTGACACCCGGCACCAGAGTAACCGCTGCTAGGTCTGCTCCCCTTCACGGTCCCTTGGAGGTCCTCGTTAGGGGGACAAGATTGGCGCTTGGCAGAGGCGTGGCCGAGAGGGTCTTCGTGGAGGTTGAAAGATGACTGATAACAGATTAACAATCGCTTTGGCTGGTAACGCGAACGTGGGTAAGAGCGTGATCTTCAACTACCTCACAGGTCTCCATCAGCACATAGGGAACTGGCCTGGGAAGACCGTTGAGAAGGCAGAGGGGACTCTGCATTTCAAGGGTTACACAATAGACATCATCGACTTACCTGGGATCTACTCCTTGTCAACCTTCTCCATAGAGGAGCTGGTCTCGAGGGAGTACATCGCCGTAGAAAGGCCGGATCTGGTGATAAACGTTGTGGACGCCTCAGCTCTAGAGAGAAACCTATTCTTCACATTGCAGCTCGTGGAACTGGGAACCCCGATGATCGTTGCCCTGAACCAGAAAGACATGGCTGAAAAGAAGGGGATAAGGATCGATCACAAGAAACTGGGGAGCATCTTAGGAATACCTGTAGTCTCCACGGTCGCGATCAAGGGGGTGGGCGTTTACGAGCTTCTGGAAACGGCTGTGGGAATCGCTGAGGGAGATGTGGACGGGAAACCCTCCGGGGTGAGATATGGGGACGAGATTGAAAGGCGGATTGGAAAGATAATTGACATGATAAGAGATGCCCCATTGAAGTATCCTCCAAGGTACACTGCGATCCAACTCTTGCAAGGGGATGAGGAGATCGAAAAGGAAGTCACCATGATAAACCCGGAGATAGTGTCTACAGCAGGGAGACTTACAGAGGAGCTTGAGGAGATCCACGGCCACCCGTCCTCAACGGTGATCACCTCTGAACGATACGGGATAGCTGGACGAATCGCCAGCGAAGTGCAAAAGGTAACCGCTCCCACGAAACAACCGTTGACGGAGATCCTTCACAACATAACGACCGACAGATTGCTCGGTTACCCCATAATGTTGGCAGTGGTGCTTTCAATGTTCATCACTGTGTTTTCCTTTGGAGACCTACTTTCAGGGCTGTTGGGCGATTTCTTCTCGGGTTGGCAGGTCCTCTTCGAGAGCGTGTTCGGAGCGGGCGTTGTCGGAGAGCTGATGTGGGGTGGTGTCATGGAAGGAATTATCGCAGGGGTCACGATAGCCCTACCCTACATCGCCCCCTTTTATCTCATACTCTATCTCTTGGAAGACTCGGGATACCTCAGCCGAATGGCCTTCTTGATGGATGGCCTGATGCATGAGATAGGTCTGCACGGGAAAGCCTTCATCCCAGTGATGCTCGGCTATGGCTGCAATGTCCCCGCATGTCTGGGTTGCAGGATCGTAGAGACAGAGAGGGAGAGGTTTCTCGCAGGCTTCGTCACAACGCTCGTACCATGTGCGGCACGGACAGTAATCATCCTTGGACTAGTCGGCGCCTTCATGGGCATCCAATGGGCTCTAGCGCTGTACGTCTTCGATCTACTGGTGATATTCGCTCTCGGCAGAATCGCCTTCAAGGCTTTGCCAGGAGAACCCACAGCCCTGATCATGGAGATGAACGACTACAGAGTTCCCCACGTGAAGACCGTGGCGCAGCAGACGTGGTTCAGGCTGGAAGAGTTCATCAAGATAGCATTCCCTCTCATAATCGTGGGCAGCGTCGCCGTCAAACTACTCGAGGTCCTCAACCTTCTAGAGCCTATTGGGAGAGTACTCAGTCCAGTGACCGTCGCCTGGCTGGGTCTGCCAGCGGTCATCGGAGTAACGCTGATCTTCGGAGTATTGAGAAAGGAGCTGATGCTCACAATGCTCGCAACCCTTCTGGAGACTAGGGACTTCACCACAGTCTTGGCGCCGCTGCAGATGGTTGTGTTCACACTGGTGGCGATGTTCTACATACCCTGCATGGCAACGATCGCCGCCCTGACTAAGGAGTTCGGTTGGAGGAAAGCCCTGTTCATCACGGTTTTTGAGATCGCGTTTGCAATAGTCCTAGGCGGAGTAGCGTTTAGGCTATTGCCAGTGCTGGGTCTCCACTAAACCCTCCAACCTAACGCCACCGACAAGACACTCCCTTGTTACCTATGAATTCGGGACCTCCTTGAATTGTCCTTGATGTCCGTCTTCTCTCCTTGTGAAACTGAGTAATCGTCCCGTCTCCATGCTTGGAGTGAGAATTGAGATACGTGGACGTTGCCTCTGGGGTGCTTGAGCCATGCGAGCCCATCCTAGCTTTGGCCTGGTTCTTAGACAAGCGTGCCCTTTCGTCCACAATGTTCTCTAGCCCACTAGGTTCACCAAATGCGTTCCTTCCTGGAGACCAGCAACGCTTATTACACCCTAATAGATGCCCAACCCATGAGTTCTCAAAGGGTAAAGGATCCAATCTGCGGAATGATGGTGGACCCGAACACGGCAATCAAGGTCATCGTGAACGGCAATACCTACTACGCATGTTCGGAACGCTGTGCGCAGCAGATCAAATCAAAGAAGGGCAAGCGGTGAGTTCAATGCCCGGTACCGGTGGCGGCGAAAAGAAGCCACTCCGGGAGAGGAGGATCCTGAAGCTGCGCGACTGGGCATGCTACAGTTGCGGACTGGATCTCGCGGACAGGTTGAAGAAGATCAAGGGCGTCGAGGATGTCTCCGTCAACTTCTTCACAAAGCAGTTCCTCATAGAACACGAAGGGGCCGACATGAGCGAGATCGAGGAAGAGATCAACAGGTCCGGTATGCACATCTCGGCTGAGGGGATGAAGTGACCACGGCTCGAGACGTCATATGCGGCATGTATGTTGACGAGAAGCTCGCCGAGTACAAGGTGGAGAGGAGGGGGAAGACCTACTACTTCTGCAGTGAAGAATGTTATGATGAATTCCTGAAGCCGGAGGCCGAGCTTCGAAAGACCAGGAATGAATCCATCATCGCGATGCTTGCTGCCGTCGTTCTAATGGCCATTGAATGGTTCCACCTATTTCCAGACGCACAGATGCACATTGTCATGTTCCTGATCGTCACGCCGGTACAGCTCGGCATAGGGTTGGTCTTCTACAAGGGTCTGCTGGATGCCATAAGGTCTAGGCAGGCCAACATGGATTCCCTGATCGCAGTCGGGACATCTGCCGCGTACGTCTACAGTGTGGTCGCCACGTTCTTCCCTGAGGTTGTCGCCAGCATCCCGGGAGAGATGCCTCCTGTGTATTTCACGGATCCTCCTCTGATCATCGGTCTCATCCTGTTCGGCAGGTACCTGGAACACTCGGTGAAGCAGGGGGCTTCTGAGGCGGTCACTAGGCTTCTGGAATTGCAGCCAGCCACTGCAGTCGCAATCAGGGGTGGCAAGGAGGAGGAAGTTCCAGTCGAACAACTGAGTGTGGGTGATGTTGTGGTGGTCCGCCCGGGTCAGAGAATACCTGTGGACGGCAGAGTAGTCAGCGGTCAGTCGTCACTCGACCTTTCTTTGATCTCAGGCGAGTCCATGCCGGTGGACGCTGGTGTCGGATCCACTGTCGTTGCAGGCGCGGTCAACCTCACGGGATTGCTGAATCTGGAGGCGACCAGGCTGGCCAGCGAATCTACATTGTCCAACATCACTTCAATGGTCGAGGAGGCCATACTCTCCAAAGCCCCTATGCAGATGCTGGCCGATTCGATCGCCGCCCGCTTTGTCCCTGTGGTGATTGTCATCGCGGTCCTCGCGTTCGCCTTCTGGAGGTTCGCGGCGGGCATGCCACTGAGTTTCGCCCTAACCACTTCCGTTGCCGTGCTCATCATTGCATGCCCGTGCGCACTCGGTCTTGCGACACCGGCTGCACTCACGGTTGGAGTTTCGAAGGCTGCGCAGTATGGGATATTGATCAAAGGAGGGGAAGAGTTGGAGCGCGCGAGCCGGGTAAGCGTTGTGCTCTTGGACAAGACAGGCACTCTCACAGTCGGGCGCCCGGTCGTGACAGATGTGGTGCCCGTCGGAGGCCTTTCCAAGGATGAGATCATCAGGAAGGTGGCATCCGCCGAGTACGGATCTGAGCATCCCGTGGCCAAGGCTATTGTCGCAGAAGCTCAGCGCATGGCTGTCAATCCAACACAACCATCCTCGTTCGAGGCTCTCCCCGGATTCGGGATTAGCGCGACAGTTGGGAGAGCACACGTGACAGTAGGAAATGAAAGGTTGATGGAAAGACAGGGAGTCCAGATTGACAAGAATACAGGGGAGACAATGGTCGCGATGGAGCGGGAAGGTAAGACTCTTCTGGTCGTGGCAATTGATGGTGAGGTTGCTGCAGTGATCGCAGTGGCGGATCAGATAAGGGCGAGGTCCGGCGAAGCTGTGGACCTTCTCAAGAAGTTGGGCGTGAAGACTGTGATGCTTACCGGCGACAACGAAAGGGTCGCAAAGGCTGTGTCGGGAAAGCTGGGTATAGATCAGTACGTGGCCGAAGTCCAGCCGGCGGATAAGTCAAGGGTCGTCAAGGAGTTCAGGGGCAAGGGCGAGGTCGTCGCGATGGCAGGAGACGGAATAAACGACGCGCCCGCGCTAGCGGCTGCAGATATCGGCATCGCGATGGGGGGAGGCACCGACGTTGCCAAGGAAAGCGGAGGGATAGTGCTGATGAACGACGACCCGAGAGGAATAGGGGCTGCAATTCAAGCCAGCAGGCTTATGTCTAGGAAGATCAAGGAGAACTTGTTCTGGGCCTTCTTCTACAATGTGCTCCTCATCCCCGTGGCAGCAGGGCTCCTGTATCCATTCACCGGGTGGCTGATGAGTCCGATTCTGTCCGCGTTCGCCATGGCCACGAGTTCGATCACGGTGACTCTGAACTCACTCTCTCTCAGGAACTACAGACCCGAGTATCTCAGCCAGGAATCGCGCCGTGCTTCTGCCTGAAGCCAGCTCCCGATGGTCAGTACCCTCTCATGGCGGTGGCGGGATCGCTTGCTCCCTGCCCCTTCTGCACCAAGAGCGCCACATGACGGACAGGGCAGGATCATTCTCAGGGGCCTCGGGCCAACATCGCTGCTCGTTCTTGCCTCTTCCGCGATCAACTCGCTACCTATCTTGTAGATCGAAGCAAGACAACCCAAACAAAGAATCACGAGCCCTACCAGGAACAGGAGAAAGCCCAGTGTGGATACCCCATCAGCGATAATCAGAACATAGCCTACGAATACCCAGAGAATCGAATCTTCTCTTAAGTATTGCCAGGCCATGCACAACCAAGATCCACGGACTTCTTGCGTCAAATCCCGGAGTTATGACGACCGATTTCGCCTCCCAGGGGAGATAACAGGTTCTATCGGAATATCCTCTCAAAACATCTTTGAGCGCGCTCAAGCGCGCCCCTTTGGGTGGTGAAAATGGGACGCAAACGGAGCGCGCGCAATGCACAATGCGATGTAGAGACAATCCTTAAAAACAGGAAATGCTCTATCCGTCTCGACCTCTTTTGAGTGAAGAGGACAGGAAATCTGCCCTGAAGTTTCTGGGTGCCTTCATCGTGCTCGCAGTGATCCTTGCGGTTGTCTGGATCGTCTTCCTTCCTGTCATCTCAGTCGGTCCCACAGGCAATTAGCACGATTCGGCTACCCTCACTTTGCAGAAGGGCGGGTTAACGGATTGAAGTTCCTAATAGATTCGGTCTTGAATCTTGGATTCCTAAGATCCGGGGAGATATGACAGACGATCTCGCCCACTGAGGGAGATAACAGAGTTCCATCGGAAGTGCCCCTCCAATAAGCCTTAGCTGAGCTTGGGTCAATCCCCCTTAGTCGTGGGCTGGTCCGAGGATCGCTTGAAAGGAGAGACAGAGACAAGCGCCCTCTCATAATAAATGAACGCTTCCAGTGTCGGGCGGAACGGGCCGGACCGACAGGCGAGACCACCTAGGCGATCTAGATCCTTGTTGTCCAGAACTCCCAAGAGCGGGTAGAGCGTCAGAATCAAGATGAGGAAAACAGGGCCGCCCAAGATCAAGTTGGGCCATCCCTTCCCTAGCGGAAGGAAAGTCACGAGCGCCCAAGTGGGCAACGCAGCAAGGATTGTTCCCGAGAATATGCGGATCGACCATGACTTGTCAATCGTCATCCCGAACCTGACCTTCGCCATGGCCAGGCCAACTGCTATCGCGGGTATCCACGACGCTGTGAAGAGCACTATCATCCCCGGCAAGCCTGCCCAGAGCATGACGGGTCTGGCTAGCAGCATGAAGAAGAACGCCCACGACCCATTGACGGCCAGCACGTAGTGGCTCTTCCCGAGTCCATTGAACGAGTTAGCGATCACGTTCGCACCGATCGGCGAAAAGATGGAATGAAGAGCGAGCAGCGCAAGGTACAGGGGTGCTTCCGCGTATTCGTTTCCGAACAGCGCGTACACGCCGTCGCCTGAGAGAGTGATCACAGCTGCCGCCAACGGAAGCGTCATGAAGGAGGCGTACTTGATCGCCTCCCTGAATATGGACTCCAAAACCGCTCTGTCCTTCTTGGGATCATATCTTGAGAAGGCGGGCACGAAAGTGGAATTCAGTGGAGTCACAGTCATCGATAGTATGAACATGAAGTTGTTCGCAATCTTGTAGTTGCCGATCTGTGCGTCGGTTGCGAGTTCACCCATCAGGATGCCCTCGTACTGTATCATTGATTGATACATGAAGATGCAGGCGTAGAACGGAAGACCGTACACGAGCATCTGTTTGAGAGCTTGGAAGTCCAACGCGACCAGCTTCTTCGGCTTCACCTTGACGGCCATCAGGACGGTGCCCACCAGGGCCGCTGCGACCGAGCCAGCAACATGCCCGATCATAGCGCCTAAGACCGAATAGCTCATCAAAACCAGGATCAGTTGAACCAGTCCTTTCACCAGACCTTGGATCACGGACATCGACGCACTGTAGAGCGGGCGCTTGGTCGCGGCGAAATAGTTGCTCAAGAGAGTGAACAGAACCTGTGGCGCCAAGACCAACGAGGCCGTAATGACAAGCGTCTCGGTCCCTGGTCTGCTGATGACCACATTCGATACGTAGGAGGCGAACATCGCTGCTGCAGTTGTAGCGAGCAGGCTGAGGATTGTCGCGGCGGTAATGGCTGTCGTGGCGTACCTGTTGGCCTCATCGGGTCCGGATTCTGAAAAGGTCTTCGCTGCAAAGTGCGTCAGCGAAGCCGGAAGCCCCAAGTCAACTGCGAACGTCAAGTATGTCGGGGTGAGCAGAACCAAGGAATAGACGCCGTACGCGTCCGGGCCTAGGATCCTTGCGACGAACACCGTGATTACGGCCAGCAAGACAGTTGACAGCGCATTGCCCGCCAACAAGAGGATCCCGGTATGTGTGATCTCACTGGTGAAGGAGTCGACGCCTCCTGTTGATGAGGGCAGCTTGGACGACTCAGACGCACGGTCATCAGAGGGATCGATGTGAGACGACATCTTGTCCTGGCTAGGCCTCGCTCTCCTCGAAGTATCTAAGCACCCTGTCTCGAAAGACTCGAAGCGCCTCGGGATCCATGATGTCAGGAAACACGATAACGAACATGTCGATGCCAGTCTTCACGTACTGCGCTATCGTGTCGATGCACTGACCGGGCGTGCCTGATATTCGCCTCCTAAGATACTCTTCCCTAGTGCACGGCCGAAACCTGTCGACATATAGACCTATGTTGTCATTCCTGGCATGCTCCGCCATTGCTATGAACCTCTCGTACCCAAGGTCTGCTTTCTTGGTCACTTCTTCATCATTGGCACCCATGAACACGTCGCTGCACAGAGAGGCCCGGACTTCCTGAGGAGGCCGTCCCACCTCATCACATATGCCTCTGAGGCGGCTTAGGAACGCTGCCACCTCTTCGACCGTCAGTCTGTCCAGATTGCAGTAGTCCGCCAGCTCTGCAATCACCTTCGATATCCTCTTGCCAGTCCCTCCGACTAGGATCGGCGGGTGCGGTCGCTGAACGGGCTTCGGCTCACAGATCGCGTTCCGGATAGTGTAGTGCTTCCCCTCGAAGGAGGCTCTGTTCTCAGTCCACATCAGCTTCAGAATCCTGAGGCTTTCCGAGAGTTGCTCTATCCTCTCTTTGGCTGGAGGGAAGGGAAAGCCGTACGCTTTGTACTCCTTCTCGATGTAGCCTGCGCCCATTCCGAGCATTAGTCTTCCGTTGCTGACAACATCAAGCGTGGCGGACATCTTGGCAAGGAGCGAGGGATGTCTGAACGAATTGCACATCACGATCGTCCCCAACTTCACTGCCTTGGTCTGGGCGGCAACAGCGGACAACGCCGTCCAACACTCCAAGAGGGGCCGTTCCTCCATCAACGGCATCATGTGGTCTGACAGCCAGACCGAGTGGAACCCGAGCTCTTCGGCTCTGTGGGCCACGTCGGACACACCGTCGAAACTGGTGGAGACTTGGGGCAGGTAAACGCCGATCTTGGGGGCGATCTTGGAGCACATGCGCCGACCCCGGGGCGGGCGCGATATATTGTTTGGTTTGTGCCTGCGTTCCAGCCATGCGGACATGCTACTCCACACGTTAAGGTTGGCTCGGTCTGACATCCTCAAAAGGGTTAATTATCGCTGAAGCCTCGTGTTTGTGGATTGTTAGAGAAAAGAAAACTCGGCGATCTGATACAGACCAAGGAGTCTGCGGCCGGAGAGGCCTTGAGCAAGGTCGAGGCACATGTCCCCACGATCGAGGCACCGGACAGCGTCAAGGCAAATGAGTCCTTTACAATTCGAGTGACCGTTGGCCCGCACCCAAACCTCGTGGAGCACTCAATAAGGAGAATCGATGTCTACTACTACGAGCAAGGTAGGGCCTTCAACCCAATCCTAGTTTCGACGCATGGCCTAACCCCAGTCTACTCAGAGCCCGATGTGAGAGTGAATCTCAAGCTGAGCAAGAGCGGAGGGTTGCACGTGGTCGAATACTGCAACATCCACGGGCTCTGGGAAGCTCGCAAGGAGATCAGAGTGATCGTCTAGAGTAAGACAGCTCGGAAGTCTGTGAACCAGGGTCGGAGGAGGATGCGTTCGCGGCGTCCGTATTGGCTATTCCTCGACCGGCTCGAACAGTTCCTTCGCTGCGCCGCACACTGGACAGACCCAGTCAGCAGGTAGTTTTGCGAAAGGCGTTCCAGGCGGCACTCCGGAGGTGTCGTCCCCCTTTGCGGGATCATACACGTATCCACAGACAGTGCACCGGTACTTGCGCAGGTCGTCGTTTGGCATGAGATTGGCCAACTTGGGCCCACGGCCTATTTAAGTCACTCATCGAAGAACCACTCGCCCAAGCAGAGCGGCACTTGAACCAAGAGTCGTGAATAGCACGCGAGTTTGTTGGTTACACTTGACAACGCTTAAGAGCGAATCGTGATATCAACTCCCGACTCGATGGCCCGCGAGTATTCCGTGTTGACGGGCGGACGGGCGGGTGACGGGATCAAGCAAGCAATTCCATCGCGCGCACGGCGAGGATGCTGTCAGGATTCCCATCGGAATCTTCTACGATGTTGACCGTCAAACTTACGATGAAACGGTGGAAGGCGGAAGGAGGCTTCTGGACACTTCCGTACCGAGCCTCTCTCGCGTGCTGCAAGAAGAAAAGTGACCTTGGCACTCTCGGTAGCTATGCTCCCGAAAGCTTCCTCTTGCGAGCAATCTCCGCTTTTGTCTTCTCGAACGAACTGCCCACGACCTCGATCTTGCTGAGGTCACCTTCGCCCAACCCTCTCTTTATTGCCTCCTTTATGATTGTCATTTTCTCCGGCTTCATGCCGATCAGGGAGGCTCCTACTGCCTCGACCGCGATCGCGTCTCTTCCGACAAGCATGATGTTGGCCTTGACTTTTCTCTGAGACGATGGGCTGGCATAGACATGGGTGCCGTCAAGAACGGCGAGGTCGATCCCACCCACGGTCTCGTACAAGTCGAGGAGCACTGTGGTCAGCTTTCCGTGCAGCCTTGCCTTCTCTCTGACGGGCACCAGACCGAACAGGTTCTTCACGACCG